>TARA_B100001057_G_scaffold444520_1_pt1 | contig 48110 bp, 42 predicted proteins | sample TARA_B100001057 | Tara Oceans TARA_B100001057 (sample SAMEA2621839) | marine metagenome | biome: marine biome (ENVO:00000447); feature: surface water layer (ENVO:00002042); material: "saline water (ENVO:00002010), including plankton (ENVO:xxxxxxxx)" | depth 5 m | reverse complement strand
CATCAATTAATTCTGATTTGTTCATATCATTTATTTTAATGTTTAAAACAAAAATATGGGTTATTATCAAAGTCCCATGGAATATGGGCTTAAAAGTGATTTTTTGTTAATAAATAAGTGTGTTTTGTTGATAATCCAAGGGTTTTATCTAATAAACAAGAGAATTTTCATGAAATTTGAATCCATTTATTAAGTCAATTGCTGACATTTCTCTTTTATTTTCAAGCTGTAGACGGATACAATTAATTATCCCTTTCCTACAAATAATAAGTATTTTACCATTATCAACATATATTTGACCAGAAGTTCTTTTATCAGATGAAATGAATATTTCCTCAGCATTCAAGATTTTCATCCTAATCTCATCTTCTCCATTTTTTAAAATAGTCCAAGCACCTGGTTTGGGAGATAAACCTCTAATTTTCCAAATAACTTCTTTTGACGATTTACTCCAATCTATTCTTATGTTTTCATTAGATAATTTAGGGGCAAGCTTTAAATTATCATTAATAGTTTGTTTAGACGGTTTCAAATTATTTTTAACTATTCCATCGATAGTTTTAACTAAAAGTTTAGATCCAATGGATGATAGTTTGATGTATAGTGAACCAAAATCATCATTATCATTAATATAAACCTCTTCTTTGAGTAAAATATCTCCATGATCAATCTTTTCATTAATAAAGAAAGTAGTAACTCCAGTTTTGACTTCCCCGTTTATCAAACACCAGTTAATTGGTGCAGCACCTCTGTAATTAGGCAACAATGAAGCATGAAGATTGATTGTACCGAACTTTGGTATTGAGAATATTTCAGCTGGAAGTTTTTTAAAGGCAACTACAACAATTAAGTCAGGATTAATTTCTTGTATTTTTTTAATAAAATCTTGATCTTTTAAATCTAGAGGTTGAAGAGTTTTAATTTTATTCTTTTCTGCATAAAGCTTGACTTCACTCTGATTTATTTTTTGGCCTCTACCAGATTTTTTGTCAGGTGATGTAACTACGCAGTTAACATTATAATTTGAGTATATTCTATCGAGCGAGTCTAGTGCAAACTTTGGAGTACCAAAAAATATTAGTTTTAATTCTTTCATTATATGTTATTCAAAATAAAACCAGCTCGTTCTTTAATACCCATATTGGGTACTAGTATCATTTTAATTCCTGATTGTTTATATATTTTTGTTATAAAAGGACTAATCTTCATTGCCTCACTAAAATTTTCAATCCTATTTTCATCCTTTTTATATATTTCTTTCCATGGCTCAAACATAAATATTAAGTCATACTTATATTCAAAAGGCAATTTATCCCAATAATCTGAAGACTTACTTATTGATTGGAGATAAGCTGTTATCTCATGTATACCTCTATCAAAGAAAACAGTATTACCTTTACATTTTATTTCAACAGCAGATTCAAAATCGTGTTTTCTTTTATTTAGAATACTTTGACTTATTTTTATTGGTTTTGTCTTGAACTCTAACCCCTCTAATTTAAATTCATTAAAAATCTCTCTTGCAGCTTCATCAAAGCAACAAAAATTGTTCTGCTTCAATTCATTTATGACACTTGTCTTTCCTGTACCAGGCCCTCCTGCTAATACTATTCTTTTATTTATTTTTATTTCTGATATCATCCACTAAGGATTAGTTATATTTGCCTATTATTTACAAAATTAATTTCATTGTCAAATAAAAGCACAAAATCTGAAGATTTTTATTTAAGATTTGAAAAACAGTTGGAAGAATCTCAATCATGGCCTGGTTCTTATCTATTTAAATTTATTCTAAAAGATGAAGGGGGCGAGTTAGAAACATTAAAAACAATTCTAAGTAATTTGAATGGTAATCTAACTCAAAAATCTTCAACAAATAATAAATTTATAAGTATTTCATTTGAATACTTTGCATCATCTCCATCAGATGTAATCAAAATTTATAAAGATGTAAGTGTTATAGATGAGATAATAAGCCTATAGATTGGTAATTAATTTATTAAATTGCATGAATATGAACTCGTTAGAATACAATACTGAGAGAACTAAACTAATAATTCCCGAGTATGGGAGACACATCCATCAAATGATTGATCAGGCTGTAGCACTTAAAGACAAGGATAAAAGAAATAAAATGGCTAAGGCAATTATAGGTGTAATGGGTAACTTAAACCCGCACTTGAGAGACGTTCCTGACTTTCAACATAAGTTGTGGGCTCAATTATTTATTATGTCAGATTTTGAGCTAGATGTAGATAGTCCTTTTGAAAAGCCATCAAAGGAAGTCTATGTTAATAGTAAGCCAAATAAACTTGACTATCCACAGAGTTATCCTAAATACAGGTTTTATGGAAATAACATTAAAAAAATGATTGATATTGCCCTAGAATGGGATGAAGGTGATTTAAAGGACAAGTTAATTGCAAATATTGCAAATCACATGAAAAAATGTTTCTTAAATTGGAATAAGGATTCTGTTGATGATAAAGTAATTTTTAATCATTTAGCAGACCTCTCTAATGGAGCTTTGAAAGTTCCTGATTCAAAACTTCCTCTAACTGATTCAAGTGAATTCCTCAAAAACAAAGTCAAGACTAATAATAATTATAAGACTAATAATAAAAATCGTAAAAAGTCTAAAAGAAGATATTAATGTCGAGTTTAAGAGTAAGAGGTGGAATAAGATTGTCGGGTGAGATAATACCTCAGGGTGCAAAAAATGAAGCACTTCAGGTTATCTGCGCTACTCTTCTTACTAAGGAAGAAGTAATTATTTCCAACATTCCTGATATAATTGATGTAGTTAAGCTTATCGATATCCTTAAAAGTTTAGGTGTTAAAGTTAAAGAGTTAGCAAAAGGAAAATATTCTTTCAACTCAGAAAACATTGATCTAAACTATCTACAAAATGATGACTTTATTAATAACGCAAAAAAATTAAGAGGTTCAATAATGCTTGTAGGACCTCTTCTTTCTAGGTTTGGATCTGCATCAATCCCAAGGCCTGGTGGAGACAAAATTGGTAGAAGAAGATTGGATACTCATTTTATAAATTTTCAAAAACTAGGTGCAAAACTTGACTACAACTCAAGCAATAAAATGTATTCTATTACTTCCAAAAAATCTCTCATAGGGGCAAATATTTTACTAGATGAGGCTTCTGTTACAGGAACTGCAAATATTATTATGTCATCTGTTTTAGCTGAAGGTAGTACTACAATATATAATGCTGCATGTGAACCATATATTCAACAGTTATGTAAACTCTTAAACAATATGGGAGCCAATATTGAAGGTATTGGATCAAACCTATTAAAGATTACTGGAACTACTATTTTGAATGGAGCTAATCATGAAATTTTACCAGATATGATTGAAATTGGAAGCTGGATTGGTCTGGCTGCAATGACCAGAAGTAGATTAAAGATAAAAAATGTTTCATGGGATAATTTAGGTCAAATACCAGACGTTTTTAGAAAAATGGGGATTAAAATAATTAAAGAGGGTGATGATATACTAATCCCTGAGCATACAAATGGTTATTCTATTTCTAATTATATAGATGGTTCCATACTTACTATTTCTGATGCTCCATGGCCTGGATTTAGTCCTGACTTAATATCAATTATTTTAGTTGTAGCTACTCAAGCTAATGGGAGCACTTTAATTCACCAAAAAATGTTTGAGAGTAGACTTTTTTTTGTGGATAAGTTAATTGATATGGGAGCTAAGATTATATTATGTGATCCACACAGAGCATCTGTAATTGGACATGATTTTAAATCTTCTTTAAAGCCTACAATTATGACTTCACCCGATATTCGCGCTGGTATAGCACTCTTAATAGCTGCACTTTCAGCTTCAGGAGAAAGTATTATTCAAAATGTTGAGCAAATAGATAGGGGTTATGAAAATATTGTGGAAAGATTAAAATCTATAGGGGCAGATATCGATAGATTGTAGGATTACCTTTTTGATATTTTATTATTTGAAATATTCCTTTGCATTTTGCATTTGAATCTGTCAACGCTATTCTCCCTTAATTTTGAATGTTTTGTTTTTCTTCCGCTTACTCTCTTTCTCCAGAGTTTAAAACTACTTTGCTTAAGATTATTCCTCATTATACTTTTTAGTTCCTTTTCATTTATATCAAACTGAAGAAAGATTGCTTCAAATGGAGTTCTATCCTCCCAAGCCATTTCTATTATTCTGTCTATTTCTTTTAAATTATTAATTTTCATTATCAATTTTATTTAAAAATTTCTCTGCATTAATAATATGTTGTTCTTTTTTTTCAGGGCTCATTTTATCATATGTATTAACAAGCATTCTAAGTCTTGGATTTTTTATAAAAAAGTCTCTCTGCCCATCCATAAACCTCCAAAATAGTCCATCCCATATAACATCCCATTTACCTTTTTTGAAGTCACTCATTTTGTATATATAATTACTACTGCTTATATATGGTTTAGTTGACATTAGTCCTCCATCAGCAAATTGACTCATGCCATAAATATTTGGAACCATTACCCAATCATAAGAATCTATGAATAATTCCATAAACCATTTATAAACCTCATCTGGATCAAATTCACACAATAGCATAAAATTTCCAAGGATCATCAACCTCTCTATATGATGAAGATAACCTGTGTTAATTACTTTTTTTATGGAATTATCAATTGGTTCAATTCCGGTTTCACCAGTGTAAAAAGATTTAGGAATCCTCCTTTTAAACCCCCAGTAGTTTAATGTTCTTTCATAACTACCCTTAACAACGTATATGCCTCTTATAAATTCTCTCCAACCAATGATTTGTCTAATAAATCCTTCAGTTGAGTTAATTGGAATATTATTTGCTTTTGAAAACTCTATTGACCTATTTATAACATTAATAGGGTTTAGTAGCCCGACATTCATTAATGGACTCAAGATACTATGATTTAATGTGAGCTCTTCTTTAACAATTGCATCTTCGTAGTCACCAAATTTCATAAAACGTTGCTTTAAAAAATCATTAAACCATTTTTCTGATTCTTCAAAAGTGGTTGGATAATTAAACATACCCATTTTACCATAGTTATCATTAAAATTCTCTTTGATATATGATTTTGATTCAATTATATATTTGTTTTCTTTTGGTATTTTAATTTTTGGTGGAATTTCTTCTTTTGGATATTTTTTTCTATTTAAAATATCATATGTCCACTCACCACCTTCAGGTTTTCCTTCCTGATCTATTAAAATATTTCTTTTCTTTCTTTCAGATTTATAAAATGAAGTTTGAAAAAACTTTTTTTTAGATTCTTTAAAAAATTCTCCAAGATCATCTGTTGTATTTAAAAAATGAGGTGATTCATGTGTTATTAACTTTAAGTTATGTTCTTTACATTTCCTATTAATCCTTTTGTTTAAAAGATAGTCAACAGGATCATACATTTCAATTAAATTAAATTTTTTAGCTTTTAAGGTGTCAATTAGATTTGTTATGTTTGAATTCTTATCCTGTGAATCAATATAAGTAACTTTTGATCCATTACTTTTTAAATAATCCTCATAAAACTTCATTGAAGCTCGGTGAAAAGAAAGTTTTTGTTTATGAAACTTGTATTGTTTGAAAAATAAATACTCTTCAATTAAAAAAACATGATTATCCTTATTTGTTAAGATACTTTCTTTAAAAAGTTGATTAGGAAAAATTAAGGAACAAGTATTAATCATTTAACCAAATCTTTTCGTAGGATTTATCTGGATCGTATCTTTCAGACTGAAGTTTTGGATTAAATTTTCTAAATGGCATAGAATCGTTTCCTATGCCCGCATTGTAAAGCCAATTACCATAATTACTATGAACATCATAATCTATAAGTAATGATTCAAAATATTCAGCACCAATTCTCCAATCAATTTTTAACTCTTTAGTTAAATAATTTGCTACATTTTGTCTTCCTCTGTTTGACATAAATCCAGTTTTTGAAAGCTCAATCATGTTTGCGTTGACAAATGGTTCGCTAGTCTTACCATTTATCCATTTTGACAATTTATCTTTATCATGCGACCATATCTTATCAACACCATAAATTCCATCTTTACTAAAAAACTTATCCTTGTGTTGCATAGAAACATACTTAAAAAAATCTCTCCATATTAGTTCAAAGAACAACCAATATGTGGAGTCATTTTGATTTATTTCATCCTCATATTTTTTTAACTGTTTGTAAATATATTTAACAGAAATTGACCCATTTGCAAGCCAAGGTGAAAACTTTGAACTGTAATTTGAACCTTTTAGACCATTTCGAGTTAATTTATATTGTGAAATGTTCTTTGTTTGGAAGAAATATTCGTTGATTCTTTCTATACCATTTGATTCTCCACCCTCAAACTTAAAGACTGAGTCCTCATGTACTTCAAAGTCATCAAATCCAAGATTAGATAATGTTGGTAAAGGATAGTTAAACGAAATTTTGTTGTTAGTGTCTAAAGTTTGAGGTATTGGCAAAATATCATCAACAGATAAGTATTTTTCGCATTTTTTTCTAAAATTAGAGAATCCTCTAGGTATATATTCATATAAACTTTTAACATCATTAGGGCTAAATAAAAATTGATCAAAATCTTTTATTAGATTGACAGTTTCTGGAATAAAAGATTCCTCTATTAATTCATCCCTTGTCCATTCTGTTTGAGTAAAAATATTATCTATTTTATATTTACTAATTATTTCATTAATTGATTTATCTAGATTTTCATGAGTTACAATTAATGATATATTTAGTGTATTTAATTGATTCTTTAAATCTTTTATTGATTCAAGTAAAAATTTTGCTCTAAATTTTTCGGTTTTTTTAAACCCATATTTTGTGGAAATAAATTTATCAGGATCAATATTAACAAAACCAATAACTCTTTCTGATTTATTGATTGCATTATTTAATGAATTATTATCAGTAATTCTTAAATTATTCCTGAACCACACTAAACTATTTATCTCTTGCTTCTGCACAACCTACTACAATATTTAATCTGATCCCAGTTTTTTTCCCATTTTTTTCTCCAAAAAAATTTTAAACCACATATAGCACATATTTTTGATGGCAGGTTTTCTTTTTTTACTCCTCTCACTAATTAGTTTTTACAGAACTCATCCCTCCATCAAATGGTATTACTTGACCAGTCATCCACTTGCTTTTATCACTTAGGAGAAACCTTACCATTTCTGATATATCTTTTGCAGAACCAATTTCTTTCATTGGGTGACGGTTTTTTGCATTATCCATTTTTGATTCTGAATTTAAAAATTTCTCTGCCATAGGTGTATTAAGTAATGACGGTGCAATTGCATTAACTCTAATTTTAGGTGCAAATTCAGCTGCAAGAGATCTAGTTAAACCTTCAATAGCTCCCTTTGATGTTGAAACTGAGCTATGGAAAGGCATACCTAATTTCACTGCTACTGTACTAAACATAACAATACTTGGATTATTTGCTGCTTGAAGTCTAGGTAAAACTTTTTGTAATATTTTGACACAACCCATTACATTAACATTAAAATCATCCATGAAAGTAGATGGTTTAATACCTTTAAATGGTCTTAGATTTATTGTGCCTGGTAAATACACAAATCCATCCAAATGATCTGGCAACCATTCTAAGTTGAAATCATCATCGAGATTTAGCTTAGAAGTTTTAATTTCAGTTCCATCAAATATTTCTGGACTTCTTGTTGATACAAATACATTATATTCCTGTACCAATTTCTTTGAAAGTTCATATCCAATTCCTGTCGAACCTCCTATTAAAAGTATATTTTTCATTTATTTATAATCCCCAAAAGTTTTAATTAATTCTAATTTTCTGTATTTAAAAATACTTTTTAGTTTAGAATTAATAAAAAGGAAGTTAAGAATGACACCAATTGGACCGAGAGGTATTTTGTAGTGAATTACATCTTCCATTAGAACACCACCATCAATTTCTTTTAAAAAGTGCTTATGGTGCCAAAAGCTGTAAGGACCAAATCTTTGTTCGTCAATAAAATACTCATGATCTTTAACATGAGTAATTTCAGTAACCCAATTAATTTTTATTCCAAGCAAAGGCTTAACATTATATCTTATAATTTGACCAGGGTAAGCTTTCTTTTTATCCCAATCAGTTATATTAAAATCCATAGACTTAGGCGTTATTAATTCTAAATTGCTGGGCGATGATAAAAAATCCCATGCTTCATTCAAACTAATGGGAAGCTTTTGTGAATATTTTAACTTAAAGATTTTCATTTATAATTTTTGTAATTTCGTTTGTAACTTGAGGAACAGGTAATCCAAGAACACTAGTATAACTGCCGCTTACATTTTCAACTCCAATCATACCAATCCAATCTTGAATACCATAACTTCCGGCTTTATCAATTGGATTTACCTTCTCAACATAATAATTAATTTCATCATCAGTAAGAAGCTTATAAGTAACAGTTGTGCACTGAGTTAATATTTTAAAACTATTAATGGTTAGGAAGCCAACTGATGTAATAACATCATGAGGTTTACCTGAAAATAATTTGAGCATTTGCTTTGCCTCTATTTTATTTTTTGGCTTACCTAAGCATTGACTTTCAAACCAAACTAGGGTGTCGGCAGTAATTATAATTTCGTTTTTTTGGATTATGTTATTAAAAGCTTCAGATTTATTCTTAACTATATATTCTGAAATCTCCGAGCTTTTTAGATCATTGGGAAAACTTTCGTCAACTGGAATTGAATTTACCTCAAAGTTGATACCTGTCATTCCAAGTAATTCTTTCCTTCTAGATGATCCTGAGCCTAAAACTATTTTATACTTTGAATTATTAACTAGATCCATTTATTATGAATTCTCATTACTTGCTCTATTACATCTCTTACACAGCCAAAACCTCCATCTTTGTGGGATACATAATCACAAATGGATTTTACATCAACTGATGCGTCTTTGGGGCATGTAGAAATACCAACAATTTTTAATGGTTTTATATCAGGGTTATCATCACCCATGTAGAGAATATTTTCTTTCTCAATGCCCTTGTCCTTCATAAAATTCTCTAAAATTTCAATTTTATTAAAAGCTTTGAGAAAAACATCTTCAACACCTAACGAGTTTAACCTAGTCCTGACATTCTCTTGCATACCTCCAGATATAATTGCAATCCTATACCCTTTGGAGATAGCATGTTTTATTGCATAGCCATCTTTTGCATTGAACTGTCTATCAATTTTACCATCGTGAGTATATATAATCTTTCCATTAGTCATTACACCATCAACATCAAAAATAAAGGTAGTTATATCTTTTAGTCTTGTCTTGTAAGTATTCATAATATTTTGATTCAAATTTAAATAAACTTTAACATGATATTGTAAGCCAAATGATTAAATATTAAAATTTCATATTTATCTTTGAAGGCTTTTAGATGGGATCAAAAATAGTAAATTTTATTTTTTCAACTCAGCTTATGCTAGCGTTGCTAGTACTATTCCCTATTGCAATGGGTATAGGTACTTTTTTAGAGAGTTGGTACTCTACTGATGCTGCAAGAATTTGGGTTTACAATGCTTGGTGGTTTGAAGCTCTAATGCTTTTACTTATGGTCAACTTTATGGGTAACATAAAAAAATATAATTTACTTAGTAAAGAAAAGTTATCTGTTCTTATACTTCACCTATCTTTCATTTTTATATTACTAGGAGCATTTATTACAAGATACATAGGTGATGAAGGTGTAATGCCAATAAGGGAGAATAACATCTCAAATTCTTATTTATCTGAAAAAACATACCTAACAATTCTTGTTGATGGAGAAAATGAAGGTATTACTGAAAGAAAGACTGTTAAATCTCAACTTCTATTATCTGAACATGTTGACAACAATTTTACTCTCAAGGAAAATTTTTATACCAAAAACTTCTCAATTTCTTTTGATGATTACAGAGAAAACGTTACCGAGGGCTTAGTTCTCGATCCATCAGGGGAAAGGTATATAAAATTGGTTGAAGCTGTTGATGGGAACAGGCGAGAGCATTACATCAAAGAAGGTCAAGTTTCAAGTATTCAAAATATTCTATTTACCTTCAATATTTACCAAAAAGGAGCAATTAATATAACATCTGAGAAGGGTGAGTATTTCATTGACTCTCCTTTTGATGCTCAGTTTACCATTATGTCAACACAACAGAATGGTAATTTGATAAAAGACAATAAGCAGCCACTCGAACTAAGATCGTTATATCAAATACCTGGTTTTCAATTTGTTTTTCCTGAACCTGCTCTAAGAGGTGTTTTTGAGATAGTTGATGCTGAGGTCACTGACAGGGAAATAGAAGATGCACTTTATCTAAATCTTGATTACAACGGAAAAACTGAAAAGGTTATTTTATTAGGAGGAAGGGGATATGTTAACAGTCCTAAATCTTTAACTATTGATGATCTTGACTTTCATTTATCATATGGTTCAAATGAAGTACAACTCCCTTTTAGTATTAGATTAAATGATTTTATAGCTGAAAAATATCCAGGTACTGAAAGCAGTTATTCGTCTTTTATGAGTAAGGTAACTGTTGAGGATGACAAAGTATTTGACTATGATATCTTTATGAATAATATTTTAAATCATAAAGGCTACAGGTTTTTTCAAGCTTCTTTCGATCCTGATGAGAAAGGAACTGTTTTATCAGTCAATAATGATTTTTGGGGCACATTTATAACATACTCAGGATATTTCTTACTTTATCTTAGTATGATGGGTATTTTTTTTCTGGGTAACTCAAGATTTAAATTTTTAGCAAAACAATTAAATAAGAAAACTGCAGTTATTGCTTTTTTATTATTTAGTTCACTCTCATACAGTCAGGACTCTACTTCTTCACAAAAAATTGAATATGTTGACTCAATAATTATTTCAAATTCTTACAGTAAGGATCATGCTAGTAAATTTGGAAAAATTGTTATTCAAGATAGTGGAGGTAGAATGAAACCTGCAAATACTTTTTCATCGGAACTTCTCAGAAAGGTTAGTAGATCTAATTCATACAATGGTTTAAATTCTGATCAAGTGCTTTTGTCCATAATGGATAATCCTGGTGTATGGTTCAATGCACCCCTTGTTTATATAAAATCTCGTCAAAAAGGTGACACCATTAAAAAAATTATTGGAATAGATAAAAATATAAAGAAAGCTCCATTGGTTTCATTTTTTGATTCTCTCGGAAATTATAAGCTTGCTGCTAATCTTGAAAGAGCTTATTTAGCTCCTGTTCCAACCCAAATTGAAAAGGATATAATTGAATTAGATAGAAGAGTAAATCTTCTTTATTCAGCTTTAGAAGGTAAAATAATGAGAATTTTTCCTGTTCCAGATAATGCAAACAATAAATGGGTTTCTTACCCTGAGGTAAATGATGTAGAATTTAGTGGTTCCGACTCTTTATACGTTAATAATGTTTTACAATTATACTTTCAAACCTTAAGAGTGTCGAGAGATAACAATGATTATACACAATCTGAGGAATTATTAGAAAGTATTAAAGGTTATCAAATAAAATATGGTAATGATGTCATGCCTAGTGACTCCAAAATTTCCTCCGAGATAATCTATAATAAAGCAGATATTTTTAATAGACTTTACAAATGGTACTTGTTGTTTGGATTCTGTTTATTATTTATTTTGATCCTACAAATATTTAATGATAAAAAGCTATATAATTTTCTGATAAAAGGTACAGAATTTATTATATATTTCTTATTTACATTAAATACATTAGGTCTTGCTGCAAGATGGTATATTGCTGGCCATGCACCATGGAGTGATGCATATGAATCAATAATTTTTGTTGCTTGGGCTACAGTAATTTTTGGTATAATATTTGGAAGAAAATCCTATTTCACATTAGCTTCAGCTACTTTAGTTTCCTCTATAATACTGTCTGTAGCTCATATGAACTGGTTGGATCCTTCAATAGCAAACCTTCAGCCTGTTCTTGATAGTTATTGGTTAATGATCCACGTTGCAGTAATAGTAGGAAGTTATGGTCCCTTTGCTATTGGTATGATATTGGGTATAGTCGTACTATTATTGACAATTATAGCAAATAAGAAAAACAGAAAGTCTTTTGTTAAAAAACTTGAAGAACTAACCATAGTGAATGAGTTATCCCTAACAATAGGCCTAGTAATGTTAACAATCGGAAACTTTCTTGGTGGAATGTGGGCAAATGAAAGTTGGGGTCGATATTGGGGTTGGGATCCTAAAGAAACATGGGCTTTAATTAGTATCATTGTTTACACAGCAGTACTTCATTTAAGAATTGTACCAAAACTAAATAATAAATGGCTATTTAATCTAATGAGTATTATCTCATTTGGTGCAATTTTAATGACTTACTTTGGTGTTAACTTTTATTTAGTAGGTCTTCATTCATATGCTTCAGGGGATAAAGTCATAACTCCTGATTTTGTTTATTATTCTATTGCATTTATAACTATTTTAGGCTTAATTTCTTATTTTGCAAATAAGAAAAATAAAGTTCTTTAATGATTAAAATAAATATTCAAAACGAATATTCGCCTTTAAAAACAGTTATACTGGGTATTGCCGAAGATGTTGGTCCACCTCCTAATGAAAAGGATGTATATGATCCTGGATCTCTATTCCATATTCAAAATAATTCTTACCCTTTACAAAAAGATTTATTAATTGAGATTGATAATTTTCATGAAAAACTTTTAAAACATGATATAGACGTTATAAGGCCAAAAAATATTTCTGATTGTAACCAGATTTTTACAAGGGATCTTGGATTTGTAATTTCAAATATATTTTTCATGTCTAATATAGTTCCTAATAGAGAGAAAGAGATTAAGGGGATTGAAGATATTATCAAAAGATTTAATGTAGGTGTTATCAAACTTCCAGATTTTATGCATATCGAAGGTGGTGATGTGATAATTCATAATGATAAAATTTTCATCGGTACGTATTCTGATAAAGATTACTCATCTTTTATTACAGCAAGAACAAATAATGAATCAATTAAATATCTAAAAATGATGATTCCTGGATTTGAAATAATACCTATTGATATAAAAAAGTCAAATACAAATATTTATGAAAACACATTACATCTCGATTGTTGTTTTCAAACTATATCCGAAAATAAAGCTATAATCTGTCCAGATGGATTTAAAAATAGTGAGGACATTAAAACTATTGTAAAGATATTTGGAGAGGAGAATGTTTTTAAAGCACAACTTGAGGAGTTTACTAAATTAACATCAAATGTTCTAGTTGTTTCTCCAGATGTTATAATTTCTCATTCAAAATTTACAAGGCTAAATTCGTGGCTCAGAAATAAATCCATACTAGTTGAAGAGGTTGATTACACAAACGTATCTAAAATGTCTGGTCTATTTAGATGTTCAACTTTACCACTTAACAGAGAATAATGGATCACCTTTCTTCAAAAATTTTAATGATTTCTCCTGTTAAATTTAGGAATAATGAACATACTTTATCTGACAATGTCTTTCAGTCTATAGAAAATAAAACAGATAAAATACAATTTAATGCTTTAAAAGAGTTTGATAAACTCAGGAATGTTATCTCAAAGTCTGGTATAAATGTATTTAGTTTTAATGATGATAGTGATTTTGATACTCCTGATGCAGTATTTCCCAATAACTGGATTTCTTTTCATAATTCTAACAAAGCAATATTATACCCAATGTATGCACCAAACAGGAGATTTGAAAGAGAATCTAATTTGTTGAATAAGCTATCTGGTTGTGGAATTGACATAAAATTAATTAAAGATTACTCAATACATGAAAATGAAAACAAATTTCTTGAAGGAACTGGAAGTATAGTTTTAGATAGAAAGTCAAAAAAAGCTTATTGTTCTTTATCAAAAAGATCAAATTTAGAGCTCTTTAAAATTTTTTGTAAAGATATGGGTTATCTCCCTATTGTTTTTAACTCTTCATACCAGTCTAAACCAATATACCATACAAATGTAATGATGTCAATATGTAATAATTTTGCTATTGTTTGTCTTGAAACAATAATTAATAAAAAGGAAAAGGAAAATATTATTAAAAATCTATATGATTCAGGTTTAGAAATCATTAATATTTCTTTGGATCAAATGACCTCTTTTTTAGGTAATTGCATTCAACTAACCAATTCCAAATTTTCTCCAATTTTAGTTATGAGTTCCAGAGCCTTTAAATCAATTAGTAGATCTCAATTGAAACTAATTGAAAATCATACAGATATAATTCACTCAGACATAAAAACAATTGAGGATAACGGTGGTGGAAGTGCTAGGTGTATGATTGCAGAAATATTTTAATATTTATTATATTTAAATAAAATTTTTTGACTCGTTTGGGTCTAATTTAAAAATCACTAATATGAAAAGACTATTATTACTAATATTAGCTTTCTTTTTGCTCTTGCCGATTGAAGCTAATTCACAACGAAAAAGAAATCAGAAAGATAATTCGAAATCTCAAAATGTTTCCCTAAATGCATTTAAGTTTAGAAATGTTGGGCCTGCATTTCTTTCAGGTAGAATTGCTGATATTGCGATCCATCCAGATAATGAAAATGTTTGGTATGTAGCCGTAGGTTCAGGTGGGGTTTGGATGACTGACAACGCTGGGACAACATGGAAACCTCTTTTTGATGGTCAACCAGTTTACTCAACTGGATCAATAACAATAGATCCATCTAATCCGAGTATAATATGGGTTGGAACGGGAGAGAATGTTGGAGGAAGACATGTTGGATATGGAGACGGTGTATACAGAAGTGCTGATGGAGGAAAATCATGGAAAAATATGGGTCTTAAAAAGACTGAGCATATATCTGAGATTATTGTACATCCAGATAATTCTGACGTTGTATATGTAGCTGCACAGGGACCTTTATGGTCAAGTGGTGGTGAAAGAGGTTTATATAAAACAATGGATGGAGGTAATTCATGGAACAAGATATTGGGAGGTTCAGAATGGACAGGGGTTACTGATATTATGATGGACTCAAGACATTCAAATATAATTTATGCGGCAACTTGGGACAGACATAGAACAGTTGCAGCTTACATGGGAGGTGGTCCAGGATCAGGTATTCATAGATCTGACGACAATGGAAACACTTGGAAAAAACTAACCAACGGAATTCCTAAATCTAATCTTGGTAAAACAGGAATAGCTATGTCTTATCAAAATCCAGATGTTGTTTATGCAGCAATTGAAACTGATAGAACTAAGGGTGGGATATATAGATCTGTAGATAGAGGTGAATCGTGGAAAAAAATGTCTAATACTGTTTCAGGTGGAACAGGTCCTCACTATTACCAAGAGCTATACACAAGTCCACATAAATTTGACAGACTATATTTAATGAATGTCCAAATTTTAACCTCAGAGGACGGTGGTAAAAATTTTAGAACTCTTGAAGGATCTAGACAAAAGCATAGTGATCATCATGCTATTGTATTTAAGGAAAGTGATCCAGATTATATAATGGTTGGTACAGATGCAGGTATTTATGAAAGTTTTGACTTAGCTCAAAATTGGCATTATTTCTTAAACTTGCCTTTAACTCAGTTCTATAAAGTAGCTGTTAATAATGCTGAACCCTTTTATCATATATTTGGTGGAACTCAAGATAATGGATCTGCAGGTGGACCTTCAGCAACTGACGAAGGAGCTGGTATAACAAATCGTGACTGGTACAAGACTTTATTTGCAGATGGTCATCAATCAGCTACTGACCCTGAGTATAATAATATTATATATGCAACCACTCAAGAAGGAAGATTTCATAGAGTTGATCTAGAAACAGGAGAACAAGTTTTTGTTCAACCTCAAGCTTTAGAGGGTGATCCACATGAAAGATATAATTGGGATACTCCAATACTTGTAAGCCCTCACAATCCTGCTAAAATTTATATAGGTTCATACAGGGTATGGGAATCAGAGGATAGAGGTGATAGTTGGAACCCTATTTCTGGAGATTTAACAAGAAATGAAAATAGGATTGAACTCCCTATCATGGGAAGAAGACAAAGTTGGGATAACGCATGGGATGTAAAAGCTATGTCTCAATATAATACGATTACTTCACTTTCAGAGTCTCCTGTTCAAGAGGGTATAATTTGGGCTGGAACTGATGATGGTTTTATACAAGTAACAAGTAATGGTGGTGAATCATGGAAATCAATTCCTGTAACAAAACTCGGGTTATCAGAAAGAACATTTGTAAATGATATAAAGGCTGATCTTTATGACCCTAATACAGTTTATGTATCATTAGATAATCATAAAGAAGGGGACTTGTCTCCATACCTTTTTAAAAGTCATGATTTAGGAGAATCATGGGAATCTATTTCAAATAATATTCCAGATAGAACATTAGTTTGGAGATTTGTACAAGATCATATAAATAAAAACTTATTCTTCTTAGCCACAGAGTTTGGTATATATACTTCATTGGATGCCGGAAATAATTGGCAAAAAATTCCTGGTACACCTACTATATCCTTTAGAGATATTGTCATTCAAGAAAGAGAGAATGATTTGGTTGGAGCTTCTTTTGGAAGAGGTTTCTTTGTCCTTGATGATTACAGTGCACTAAGAGAAATGACCAAAGAAAATTTATCTAAAAAAGGAAAACTATTTAAGCCAAGAGATGCTAAATTATTTAAGCCACGAAATTCTCTTGGAAATACTGGTGGACAATTTTATGTTGCTAAAAACCCAGAGTATGGTGCGGTTTTTACATATCATCTAAAAGATATGCCTAAGACCTCAAAGTCTATTAGAAAACAATTGGAAAGAAAACTAAATTCTGATAAAAAAGATATACCATTCCCAGGATACGATGTTCTTTCTAACGAAATGAATGAGAGGCCTGCAAGTATAATTCTAACTATATCTGATTCAGAAGGTAATCACATTAGAAATGTAAAAAAGAGTGCATCAAATGGCTCAGGCAGAATTTCATGGAACCTAAGACATAAAAGCTATTATCCAGTTAGAGCTGGAAGAGCTCAATCAAATTGGTGGTGGAATCCTTCTGGTCCATATGTAACTCCAGGACAGTATACAGCTAATTTATATCTAGAAAACAACGGATCTGTTGAAAAACTAGATGGTCCTGTTGAATTTAATGTAAAACCATTAAGAGCTGGAACTTTAGAGGGGGCTTCGCATGAAGAATATAACTCCTTCAGAGAAAGGATATCTAATCTATATATTGAAATGTCAAAGTATCAAGATGAATTCGATATGATGAAAAATAAAGTCCAGTTATTAGAAAAAGCTTCTATGCAGTTAGAAGAGTTTTCACCAGACTTAATGAAAAAAATATCAGATTTTAAGGGAAAATACAATGCTTTTGATTATCAGATTGGAAGTGACCCTGCTAGAGATGAAATTGGAGAATGGTATAAGCCCTCAATATCAAATAGAATTCAAATTGCCATGCAAGGTCTTTCGACATCATATGGTCCAACAGACCTAAATAAATCTAATTTAGATATTGCAGAAAGATTATTTGAAAAGCTAGCTAAAGATGTTGTAGAATTTAAATCTGAGCTTGAATCACTAGAAAATGAGGTCAAGGAACTTAATCCTCCTCATTTATCTGGAAGTGGAATTAATTAGAGGTGTATTGATTAAGTTCAAAACACTCAAGTTTAAAGTATTTAACAGAAGATAGAAGGTGGTCAAAAATATCTGAAGTGAGAGCTTCATATTTTGTCCACTCTTTGTCTTTAGAAAAAGTGTAAATCTGAATTGGAATACCCTGAGAAGTAGGTTCTAATTGTCTACACATCATTGTAAGATCGTCATTTGTCATTGGGTGTGCTTTTAAGTACTCTTCAATATAAGTTCTAAAGACACCCAGGTTAGTGAGGTTTCTTCCATTTAAAAGCATAGATTTATCAGCATTTTCTTTCTGATTATATAATTCAATTTCACCACTTTTCGTAGTTAAATAATCTTGAATTAATTTTACTTTCTTCAGATCATTAATTTCTTCATTTTTTAAAAAACGAATTGAGCTAGGTTTAATAAGCAATGATCTTTTAATTCTTCTCCCTTTTGATTCTTCCATGCCTCTCCAGTTGATGAAAGAGTCAGACACAAGTTTGTAAGTTGGTATTGTTGTAATTGTATTATCAAAGTTTTGCACTTTAACTGTTGATAAATTTACTTCAATGACTGTCCCATCCGCATCAGATCCTTTCATAGTAATCCAATCTCCAATTCTTACTGTATCATTGACTGTAATTTGAATACTGGAGACAAACCCAAGAATAGTATCTCTAAATACTAAAATGATTATAGCTGAAAGAGCACCAAGTGAGGCTAGAAAGGTGCCAATCTCTCTCCCTGTAAGAACAGATAAAATTAAAATAATACCTATGAACCATAGAAATATCATTATAACTTGAATATAACTATCTATAGGAATATGTTTCAGAGCTGGGCTTAACTTAAAATAATCTTTTACAGTTCCAAGAATCGATTTTACAGTTATAATAAATAAAACAATTGTTAATGCTTCAATTATAATTAAAAGGTTTTCAGTATAAGTTGGAATAACCAGATAAAGAAAAAATAATGATGGAATAAAAGATAAAAGTCTTGGAACTCTATTTTTTATGAGAAGATCATCAAATGTTGATGAAGTTGATTTAGCAATCCTTTTAAAGAAGGACAAAATGATTCTTCTTGTTACAAAGTTTATTATAACAACTATTACTGCTATAGATAATATGATAAGACCTGTAGCTATAGGGTTTGATAGGTATGAATTAATACCGTAATTGGATAAAAATTCAATAATTTCTTCTTTATACATAGTACAAAAATAAAAAACCCACCATTAAGGCGGGTTTTTTTCTAAAAAAAATTGATTTATTAGTTGTTAAGTGATACTAATTCTATTGTAATTGGATCAGCATGTTGACTTGCAGCTTGAAGTCCTTCTCTAAGTTTTTGAAATTTAAAACTATCTTCAGGAGCACCATCAATCATTGATCCACCTTCTACCATTACATTAAAAAAGAAATGTGAAATTCCATCATATGCTGTTTCTGATTTTTCATAGACTTTGGATAATCCCCAATATCTATGTTTACCACTAATAATAGCATTTTCTACATAAGGCATCCAGAATTCAGTTTCATATTTTTCAAAATCATCGTTCTGAGCTTGAGTAGGTCCGATAAACATAGTCTCACCTGGTTTTAAGTCTCCACCTGACCAAATTGTTGCAGCCACACCTTGTAAATGATAGTTCCTTCTATCTTTACTCTCTGACCCCACACTATTCATCATTCTAGTTACATACCTTGTAGATAATTTACCTTTGTGAGCCTCCTTAGCTAGTGCCAACCAACTCCCTTTTTGCCAGCTTTCGTTGTAGGCATCTAGTTGTTCCTTAGAACTAAAATTTGTAAGAATAATGTAATGAGGCGCATTTTCGTCCTCAGATTCAGAAGTAACTTTAAAAACTGCCTGAAGATCCTCAATTCCTCTCTCAACAGCAAGTTTGTGAACAGGTCCAAAAAATTCTTCTAACTTAAGGTACTGATCTTCAGCCCCATCATTTAGCTGAACAGCACTTAATATAGTGTATTGTGCATTTAAATTAAAAGTTAGTAAAACTGTAAATAATATTAATAGATTTTTCATATTTTGATTTTTTAATTGTTAATTGATTTTAATTTACAGAAAAAACACAAGTTAGTTCTGTCGCATCAGCCATATCTCTTGATGACTGAATTCCTTCCCATAATTTATCCCATTTAAAACCTGATGGAACATAAAAATTATCTTGACTTGGATTTAAATTCCATGCTAGATGTGACCAACCTGTGTAGGCATTATCAGATCTATTGATAACTTTAGCTAAAACCCAATGCCTCAGATTACCTTTTAAAATGTTCTTTTCAGCAACTGGCTTCCAGACTTCAGATTCATAATTTTCAAAATCATCTGTTTTTTTTGTCATAAGATTAATTGTAGCTCTATCACCAGGTTTGATACTACCGCCAGATTGGATTGTGGCATCAACACCTTCTAATACATAGAACCTTCTTTCTCTACTGGAATTGCTAGCATCACTTTGCACCATTCTTTGAATATTTCTTTTCGACATCTTTCTCTTGTATACGTTTTGAGCAATTTCTAAAGCATTGTAACCATTCTGTAATTGTTCTAAAGAGGAGTAAGTTTCAAATATGAAATATTCTGGTGCTGACTCCTGATCTCCTTCTTTAGGTGTTCGTTTCCATACTGACCAACCAGTATGTAAATTCTGTGCCAGAGCTTCTTTATGAATTTCAGACCAAAATTTCTCTAATTTAATGTAATCATCTTCAGCTCCATCATTTAGATCTACTGCAGCCATGACTACATATTGAGCATTTAATGAGAGAGTGAAGACTAATAATATGGATAATAGTATGTGTCTCATAATTATTTTTTATTTAAGCAAAGTACAAAAAAATCTTATTTAGAATGATTCTTAGTAAAGTTTTTTAATAATTAAAAGTGGAGTCGGAGGGATTCGAACCCTCGTCCAAACAAGTAATGAAATTACCTTCTACAAGCTTATTTATCTTTATATTTTCGAAAAAACACCTGGTAGATAAAAACCAAAATATTTTTCTTATCACTTTATCTTTAAGTTTTACCCAGTGATAATAAAACTCTAGATTAACTTTTATGGTATCTCATATATAAAAACTGTTAATCAAAGTTTTTATGAGACATCCAGCTTCTCAACCTAGTTGAGATATGCAAAGACCTACTATAATTCAGTCAATTATGCAGCTAGAGCGTAGTTATTTTCGCCATTTAAAAGCTGAAAAATGTTTTTAACGAGTCTATTTTCAAATACTCGACTTGCTAATAAAAAAATTAGTCTTGCTGTCAAAACCTGTCGACCCCAATATTTCAAAGTACAATAGATTTGCAAAGATATGATAATTAGATTTATAGATTTGCTGAGACATCTCTTAATTTAATTAATCTAGTAATTAGACCTTCGAGATTATTAATATCTAGCATATTAGCTCCATCACTCTTCGCAGTTGATGGATCAGTATGAGTTTCAAGAAAAATTCCATCAATATTATTAACAATTCCAGCTTTTGCTAGGGTCTCAATATATTCTGGATTTCCACCGGTCACTCCAGATTTCTGATTTGGTCTTTGGACTGAGTGTGTGACATCAAGAATTGTAGGAGCAAGCCTTTTTAATTCAGAAATTCCTCTAAAATCGACAATCAGATCATTATATCCGAATTGAGTACCTCTTTCAGTTAAAATAACTTTATTATTTCCAGATTGAATAACTTTGTCAACTGCATATTTCATACTTTCTGAACTCATAAATTGTCCTTTTTTGATATTAACCCATTTACCTGTATTAGCAGCAGCCACTATTAATTCAGTCTGTCTAGCTAAAAATGCTGGAATTTGAATTATATCTACATATTCAGACGCAATTTTTGCCTCACCTTTATCATGAATATCAGTGATTACAGGAATATTAAACGTAGTTTTAATTTTCTTTAAAATTGTTAAAGCCTTAACATCACCAATACCGGTAAAACTATCAATTTTAGTTCTGTTAGCTTTTTTGTAACTACCTTTAAATACGAGTGGTATATCAAACTTTAGAGATATATTAACCAATTTATCCGCTATCTCAAATGCAATCTCCTCACCTTCAATTGCACATGGACCAGCAATAAGTAGGAACTTATTTTTAGGTATTTTTTTAAAATCCATATTCAATATTAATAATTATTTTCTTTTTACTTCAAATAAACTTCCGTTCTCACACTTGTAAACTTCTCCCTCAAGTTTTAGAATTAAATTATAATCATGGGTAGCAATTATCATTGATGTTCCCATTTTATTGAGTTTCTTAAATAAATTTATAATTTCTGAACTTGTCTCAGGATCTAAATTTCCTGTTGGTTCATCAGCTATAATTAATTTGGGTTCATTTAAAATAGATCTTGCAATCGCAACTCTCTGTTGTTCTCCTCCTGATATTTCTGACGGAAATTTGTCAAGCAAGGCTTCAAATTTAACTAAATCTAGAACTTCGTTAATGCGATTATTAATTTTTCCATTGTCTTTCCAGCCAGTAGCTTCTAGTACAAATTTTAAATTATCGTGAATATTTCTGTCATTAAGAAGTTTAAAGTCTTGAAAAACGAAACCTATTTTTCTTCTTAAATAAGGAATATTTTTATCATCTATATTATTAATGTCAAATCCCAATACTTCAAAATATTCAGATTCTAAAGGTTTTAAATTACCAAAAATTGAATTAATAAATGTTGTCTTACCACTTCCAGTTTTTCCAATTAAAAATTTCATATCACCTTCTAATAATCTAAAATTTATTTTTTCTAAAATTTTTTTTGAATTAATTGAGAGCGTAGTGTTTTTTATATTAACTATCATGATAAGTTATAATGCTCAAAGTAACGAATAATTGTAAAATAAAATTGTTAATTATTATTTTGTTTTTGTTTGTTTGATACCTTTCATTTAGTTTAATTTGTATTTTTATTTTTATGATTAAAAGATTAATTGCTTTTCTTAGTCTAATTCTCGCATCTTGTTCTGAAAGTGTTGATTTAATTGTTTACAATGCTGAAGTTTACACATCGGATATCAGTAATGTTAAAGCTACTTCTTTTGCAGTTAAAGATGGAAAGTTTATTTATGTTGGTAATGAGTCTGCTATTTCTAAATTTAACTCACAAAATATAATTAATGCTGAGGGTCTACCAATTTTTCCAGGATTTATTGATTCTCATGCTCATTTTTACAATTTAGGATATTTTACAAATCAAGTTGACTTGAAGGGTACAAAAAGTTTTGAAGAAGTAAAGGATCGAGTTTTAGAGTATAATAATCTTAATGATGTTGACTTTATAATTGGTAGAGGTTGGGATCAAAATGATTGGGATTCAAAATCTTTTCCAACTAATGAAATCTTAAATGATACATTTCCAGATAAAGCAGTTGTCTTAAGAAGAATTGATGGTCATGCTTATATTGTCAACGATTTTGCTCTAAATCTAGCTGGCATAAACTCTTCTTCAAATATTGACGGGGGAGAATTTCTTACACTTAATGGTAGATTAACTGGAGTTCTTATTGATAATGCAATGCGACTTATTGATGATATCATACCAGAACCTTCTGTTGATGAATCGATTAAAGCATTAATTTCTGCTCAAGATCTTGCTTTTGAAAATGGACTTACTACTGTTTCTGAAGCAGGTATTTCTAGGAAACAAATTGAACTTATAGATAGTTTGCAGAAAGCTGATGTTTTAAAAATTAAAATCTATGCAATGATCGATAATGGTCCAGATGTTGATCACTATATTAGCACTGGTCCATACAAAACAAACAGACTAAATGTAAGATCAGTTAAAGTCTATGCTGATGGAGCTCTAGGGTCTAGAGGTGCCAGTATGATTGATGGATATTCTGATAGAGAAGGATATAATGGAATTATTCGAACTCCTGTTGATTCAATCAGAAACCTTGCTTTTAAACTTTCTGGTACTAACTTTCAAATGAATACACACGCTATTGGTGACAATGCCAATAGAATCGTTCTAGAAGCATACAGGGACGCATTATTTGATTTTAGAGATCCTAGGTGGCGAGTTGAACATGCACAAGTAATCAATGAAGAAGATCTTGATCTTTTTAATCCAAAAATAATTCCCTCAGTACAACCAACTCATGCTACAAGTGATATGTATTGGCTTTATGACAGAATTGGGAAAAAAAGATCAAATAAAGCATATGCTTTTAGAGAATTACTTGAACGATCATCAGTCATTGCTTTTGGAACAGACTTTCCAGTTGAAGAAATTAATCCTATAATGACATACTATTCTGCTGTGGTAAGGAAAGATATTGATGGTTACCCAGATGATGGATTTCAAATGGAAAACAGTATTTCTAGAGGTGATGCAATTCTAGCAATGACAATTCATGGAGCTTATGCCAATTTTGAAGAAGATGAAAAAGGTAGTATTGAAACAGGAAAATTTGCAGATTTTGTTATACTTGATAATGATGTGATTAGATCTGCTGAAAATAGAATTCCTAATACCAAAGTTGTTGCAACATTTGTTAATGGAGAGCTTGTTTTTAACCGTAGATACAATTAAATCATGTGTGGAATTGTTTGTGCCTTTAATATTGAAGGAGATACTAACCTAATTAGAGCGAATGTATTAAAAATGGCTCAGAAAGTAAGACACAGAGGGCCTGATTGGAGTGGTATTTACTCCTCTGAAACTGCTATTCTTGCTCACGAAAGACTTGCCATAGTTGACCCTACATCAGGTAAACAACCTATTTTATCTGAAGATGGACACAAAGTCATTGCTGTTAACGGAGAAATTTATAATCATAAATCTCTTAGGAATAATCTTGTTCCAAATTACTCTTTTAAAACTGAGTCAGATTGTGAGGTAATTCTTGCCCTATATCAAAAAAGTGGATTTAATTTTTTAAATGATTTAAATGGAATTTTTGCATTTGCATTATATGACTCTTCAATTGATAAATTTTTTATAGCAAGAGACCATATGGGCATTATTCCATTGTATATGGGGTGGGATGCTGATAATATCTTTTATGTATCTTCTGAGTTAAAGTCTTTGGAAGGTGTATGTAACAAAATTGATCTCTTTCCACCTGGTCATTACTTAGATAGTGAATCAATGGAGTTAACAAAATGGTATAATCCAAACTGGATACAATTTAAAAATGTAAAAGATTCTAAAACTAGTATTAATTTAATCCATGATTCTTTGTCTGCAGCTGTTAAAAGGCAGCTAATGAGTGATGTGCCTTATGGAGTTTTACTATCAGGTGGACTTGATTCATCTATTACCTCTGCACTTGCTAAAAAGTTTGCTTCAAAAAGAATTGAAACTGATGATAAATTAGATGCTTGGTGGCCACAATTACATTCTTTTTCTGTTGGTTTGGAAGGTTCTCCTGATTTAAAAGCTGCTAGGCTTGTAGCTGATCATATTGGGACTGTCCATCATGAAATCACTTTTACAATTCAAGAGGGAATAGATGCTATTAGAGACGTTATCTATCATTTAGAAACATATGATATAACAACAGTGAGAGCTTCAACACCAATGTATTTAATGGCAAGATCGATTAAATCCCTTGGTATAAAAATGGTTCTTTCAGGTGAGGGAGCAGATGAGTTATTCGGAGGTTACCTTTATTTTCATAAGGCTCCAAATTCTAAAGAATTTCATGAAGAAACAGTCAGAAAATTAGATAAGCTTCATCAATATGATTGCTTGAGAGCAAATAAATCTCTAGCTGCATGGGGAATTGAGGGCAGAGTTCCTTTCCTTGATAAGGATTTTATTGATGTTGCTATGAATATTAACCCTGAAGATAAGATGATTAAGAATGGAAGAATTGAAAAGTGGGTTTTAAGGGAAGCCTTTAAAGACTATCTTCCAGAAAGTGTTCTTTGGAGACAAAAAGAACAATTTTCAGATGGGGTTGGTTATTCATGGATTGATAGTTTAAAGGAACTTGTTGAAAATGAAGTAAGTGATAATCAACTTTTAAATGCATCAAAAAAATTTTCAATTAATACCCCACAAAACAAGGAAGAATATTATTATCGATCAATATTCCATAGTCATTTTTCAAGTGATACTGCTGCTAAGTCAGTCCCATCAGTTCCATCTGTAGCATGTAGTACTCCACAAGCACTTGAATGGGATGAAGCATTTAAAAATATGAATGATCCTAGCGGTAGATCTATATCAAATATTCATAATAAATCTTATGAATAAAATGTTGATAAGTTTACTATAAATACTGACAGTCCCAGCATATTTGACCCTTTGTTTTTTAGTATATTTAAAGTAACAAAATATAGCTAAAAATATGTCTACAGAAAATCCTAAAAACCAATACTCGGCAGACAGTATTCAGGCCCTTGAAGGGATGGAACATGTCAGAAAAAGACCTTCAATGTATATTGGGGATGTAGGCTCCCGAGGTCTACATCATCTTGTTTATGAAGTAGTTGATAACTCTATAGATGAGGCAATGGCTGGTTATTGCTCTTCTATTTCAATCGAAATTAATAATGATTCGAGCTTAACAGTTGAGGATAACGGTAGGGGGATTCCAATTGGACTTCACAAAAAGGAAGGTGTATCTGCTTTAGAGGTAGTAATGACTAAAATAGGTGCAGGAGGAAAATTTGATAAAGATTCTTATAAAGTATCGGGTGGTTTACATGGTGTAGGTGTATCTTGTGTAAATGCTTTATCTGAGTCACTTACTGCAAAAGTTTTTAGAGATGGTAAGGAGTATGTTCAAGATTATTCGCGAGGTAAACCAAAAGGTCCTGTAAAAGAAATAGGAAAGTCTGATAAGAGAGGAACATTAGTAAAATTTACTCCAGACAAAGAAATATTTAAAGAAATTACAGACTTTGATTATGAAATTCTTTCCAAAAGAATGAGAGAATTATCTTTTTTAAACAAAGGAATCACCATCTCTATCTCCGATAACAGAAGAAAAGATAAAGATGGTAACATCATCTCTGAAACTTTTCATTCTAAAGAAGGTTTAAGTGAGTTTATTAAATATTTAGATGAATCTAGAGAACCAATAATCAATAGTATTATCAAAATGGAGGGAGAAAAAAATGGTATTCCTGTTGAAGTTGCAATGATCTATAATTCATCTTTTACAGAAAATTTACATTCTTATGTCAATAATATAAATACACATGAAGGAGGTACACATTTATCAGGGTTTAGAAGAGGTCTAACTAACACTCTAAAAAAATATGCCGATTCTTCTGGCTTAACTGATAAATTAAAATTTGACATATCAGGTGATGATTTTAGAGAAGGATTAACTGCTGTAATTTCTGTCAAGGTAGCAGAACCCCAATTTGAGGGTCAGACAAAAACAAAACTTGGAAATAGAGAGGTTAGCTCTGCTGTCTCTCAATCTGTTTCTCAGATGCTTGAGAATTACTTAGAAGAGAATCCAGATGACTCAAAAATAATAGTACAGAAAATCATTCTTGCTGCTCAGGCTAGAAATGCTGCACGTCAAGCCAGAGAAATGATTCAACGTAAAACAGTTATGACTGGGGGAGGCCTTCCTGGAAAATTATCAGATTGCTCTGAGACAGACCCTTCTCAGTGTGAGGTTTTTCTAGTTGAAGGTGATTCTGCAGGAGGTACAGCTAAGCAGGGTAGGGACCGTGTATTTCAAGCTATATTACCCTTGAGAGGTAAAATTTTAAATGTTGAGAAAGCACAGCAACATAGAGTTTTTGAAAATGAAGAAATTAGAAATATTTACACTGCACTCGGTGTTTCTGTTGGGACTGAAGAAGATAGTAAAGCTCTTAACCTAGAAAAATTAAGATATCATAAAATTATTATAATGTGTGATGCAGATGTAGATGGAAGTCATATTTCAACTCTAATCTTAACTTTTTTCTTTAGATACATGAAAGAGCTTGTAGAGGGTGGAAATATATATATAGCAACACCACCGTTATATCTGGTTAAAAAAGGGAGTAAAAAGGTTTATGCTTGGAATGATGAGGAAAGAGATAAATTTGCAAAAGATTTTGGCTCAGGGGTTTCTATTCAAAGATACAAAGGTCTTGGTGAAATGAATGCAGATCAATTATGGGATACAACTATGAATCCAGAAACTAGAACTCTAAGACAGATATCATTAACTTTTGATAATTCACAAGAAGCAGAGAGATGGTTTTCAACACTTATGGGTGATGATGTTCCTCCAAGGAGAAAATTCATTGAAGAAAATGCTGTATATGCTAAAATCGACGTGTAATATGAAGGTAACAATTGTTGGAGCTGGTAATGTAGGAGCATCATGTGCTGAATATCTTTTAATTAAAGAGATTGTTGATGAAATAGTGCTCCTTGACATCAAAGAAGGTTTTGCAGAAGGAAAGGCATTAGACTTAACTCAAACCAAATCATCACTTGGATTTAAATCCAATATAACTGGAGTTACTAATGACTATTCTCTGACCTCAAATAGTGACATAGTCGTAATCACTTCAGGAATTCCAAGAAAGCCAGGAATGACCAGAGAAGAATTGATTGGTATAAACGCAGGTATTGTTAGATCGGTCTCTGAGAATCTTTTAAAATTTTCACCCAATACAATCATAATAGTTGTCTCAAATCCTATGGATACTATGACTTTTTTAGTAAATAAGTTATTTGATATTCCCAAAAATCGAATAATTGGTATGGGTGGGATTTTAGATAGTTCAAGATTTAAAACATATATTTCAAAAGCCACAAACATTAATCAACATGATATTGATGCAATGGTTATAGGAGGACACGGCGATACTACAATGATTCCTCTTGCTTCTTTAGCTAAATGCAATAATCAACTTTTATCAAATCTTGTTTCTGAAGAAGTTCTTTCAAAAATTTCGTCAGACACAATGGTAGGTGGTGCTACTTTGACAAAATTACTAGGGACTTCAGCTTGGTATGCTCCTGGTGCTTCTGTTTCATTTTTAGTTAATTCAATAATTAATGATACCAAAGAAATACTTCCATGTTCGGTTTTTTTAGAGGGTGAATATGATTCTGAAGATCTATGTATTGGTGTTCCTGTAATAATAGGTAAGAATGGATTTGAGAGTGTTGTAAAATTAGATTTAAATGAAAAAGAAAAAAATATGTTTCAGAATAGCGTAAAAGCAGTGAAAAACACAAATTCTGCACTAAATGCTTTAATATAGATATAGTTGTTTGTTCGATTTTCAAATACTATATTTGCAACCGATAAAATTAAATCATGCAAGGAAATTCATTAATTAAAACTTTTGCTATACTATTTGGTGTTGTTAGCATATATCAGTTATCGTTTACTTTTATTTCAACAACACTAGAAAATAAAGCTAAGAATGCTGCTATTGAGAAAATATCAGAAAATGAAATTTCTTTTGCTGAAAAAAGAGCAAGTGAAGAGATAAGATTTTTAGATTCAATTGGTGATCTTCCAGTCTTAATGTATTCATCATATAATGATGCTAAACAGAAAGAATTAAATCAAGGATTGGATCTAAAAGGGGGTATAAATGTAATTTTACAAATATCCATTAAAGATTTGTTAAAAGGCCTTTCTGAAAATTCAAAAAATCAAAAATTTACTCAGTCTTTAGCTGATGCAGATAATCTTCAGAAACAATCAGATCAAACTTACTTGGAGTCTTTTTTTGAAGCATTTGAATCTAATGCTGACCCTACAAGATTAACTTCACCTGAAATTTTTGGAAACAGAACTTTAAGTTCTGAAATCTCTTTTGAAACTTCAGATGACCAATTAAAGTCTATACTAAGGTTAAAGATTGATGAGTCTATTGTTTCTGCTTTTGAAGTTTTAAGAAAAAGGATAGATAAATTTGGAGTTACCCAGCCTAATATTCAAAGACTAGGCTTATCTGGAAGAATTTTAATTGAATTACCAGGTGCAAAAGACATAGATAGAATTCAAAATTTATTACAGAGTACTGCTAAACTTGAATTTTGGGAAACACATAAAAATGAGGACTTTCTTACCTATCTTGTCTCTGTAGATGGGTATTTATCATCATTAGAAATAGATGACAATTTGGATGATTCAAGCGATTCAAGCATTGATGATCTTCTCTCTGAGGTCGAGCAATCTTCAGATACAATTGCAAAGAGATCAAATCCACTCCTAAGTTTAGTAAGGGCCTACAGCTATCAAGGAGGTCCAATTATTGCTAGATTCCAACCACGTGATACTTCAATTGTCAATTCATATTTATCACTTCCTGAAGTAAGAAAAATTTTACCAAGAGAATATAGATATGCTAAATTTTTGTGGGGAAAAGAAGATCCTGATGGTTTGACAAGTCTTTATGCAATTAAGTCTAATAGAGATGATTTATCTCCCCTTAGCGGTGGAGTTGTTGTTGACGCTTCACAAAGTTATGATGCACTAGGTAACCCCGCTGTTTCAATGCAAATGAATCCGCAGGGTGCTAGGATTTGGGAAAATTTAACCGGAACAGCTTATAATCAAAATTCAAATATTGCCATTGTACTAGATGACATTGTATACTCAGCTCCAGGAGTTACCAGAGGTGCTATTAGTGGTGGAAGATCTGAAATTACTGGTGAATTTAATCTAAATGAAGCTATTGATTTAGCAAATGTCTTAAGAGCTGGAAAGCTACCTGCATCAGCTACTATAATTCAATCTGAGGTAGTTGGACCATCTTTAGGTCAAGAAGCAATTGATAGTGGAGTCTATTCTTTCTTAATTGCTTTGATATTTGTTTTAGTCTGGATGGTTTTCTATTATGGCAGATCAGGTATATTTGCTGATGTTGCTTTATTATTAAATATTGTATTGATATTTGGAATTCTTGCTGGTTTGGGAGCTGTTTTAACACTCCCTGGTATTGCAGGTATTGTTTTGACAATTGGTATATCTGTTGATGCAAATGTCTTGATTTTTGAAAGAATAAGAGAAGAATTAAGAAGAGAGAAGGGGCTTAAGCAATCAATTAATGATGGATTTAATAATGCACTTTCATCAATATTAGACGCAAATATCACAACTGGTTTAACAGCTCTTGTACTTTATATATTTGGTACTGGACCTATTAAGGGCTTTGCAACTACTTTACTAATTGGTATCGCGACGTCTTTGTTCACTGCGATCTTTATTACAAGGCTTTTAATTGATAATAAAGTATTTAAATCGGGTAGTTTATCTTTTTCATCAAAGTCAACAAAAAACCTTTTTAGTAATTTAAAAATTGGTTTTCTAGGTAAAAGAAAATCTACATATATAATCTCCTCATTTCTAATTTTAATAAGTGTTAGTTCACTTCTTTTTCAAGGATTGAACCAGGGTGTTGATTTTCTTGGTGGTCGATCTTACATACTAAGATTTGATCAAGAAGTTAAATCCTCAGACATTGAAACAAAATTAAATAATGCATTTGGTAGTGCTGAAGTTAAAACCTTTGGTGCATCAAATCAGTTAAAAATTACAACAAAGTATAAAGTAGATGAAGAAGGTTTAGAGGTAGATAACGAAATAAGAAATATTCTCTATGAAAATTTAAATGAGAATTATCTAAGTCCATTAAATTACAATGACTTTTCTTCTGGAGAGAATCTTGGAATAATGTCAAGTATTAAGGTTGGGCCAACAATAGCAGATGATATTAAACAAAATTCTGTTTGGGCAATTTTTGGTTCTCTTATAATTGTATTCTTCTACATATTATTAAGATTTCAGAAATGGCAATTTTCATTAGGAGCTGTTTCTGCTGTATTCCATGATGTTTTAATTGTCCTAGGGATTTTCTCACTTACATATAAAATAATGCCATTTAATATGGAAATTAATCAGGCATTTATCGCCGCTCTTTTAACAGTTATAGGATATTCACTAAATGATACTGTAGTTGTATTTGATAGAATTAGAGAATTTTTTAGAATTCATAAATCATGGGATAATGAAACAACTGTAAATACTGCTTTAAATAGTACACTAAGTAGGACTCTAAATACATCACTTACTACATTAATCGTACTTATAGCAATTTTTACATTTGGCGGGGAGTCAATACGAGGCTTTATGTTTGCATTAATTATTGGTGTGATGGTTGGAACTTATTCATCTGTTTTCATTGCTACCCCAATAATGTTTGATTCTTTTAATAAAAAGATCAATTAGTAATATTCCTTTCTTTTAAAAAAATAAAGATTATACCGATCACAATAAATGGAATACTTAGCCATTGTCCTGTTGACAATCCAGGTAAGTAAGTTTCAATTCCACCTTGACTTTCTTTTACAAATTCAACAATAAATCTAATCGTGAAAAGCCCAATTAAGAAATAACCAAATAACATTCCCTCTTTTTTTCTGATAGAGGTTAGATATAGCTTATAGAGTATAACAAATAAAATAATATATCCTAAAGATTCATATAACTGTGCTGGATGCCTTGGGAGAGATTCTCCTCTATTTTCGAAAATAACACCCCAATCACTTTCAGTATATTTTCCTAGAATCTCTGAATTAAAAAAATTACCAATTCTGACGAAAGCTCCACCAATTGCTGTTGGTATTGTCAATCTATCAAAAATCCACAATAAACTTTTAAAATTATATTTTCTTTTAAATATGTACAAACCAATAGTCATTCCTATTGCGGCTCCATGGCTTGCCAAACCTCTAAAACCGGTAAATTTATATCCATCAATTAAACCAAGAATAGATGAATTCTGAGATTTTTGGATTGGAAGAAGTATTTCAATTATGTGGTTCTGATAATAACCCCATTGATAGAAAAAAACCTCACCTAATCGAGCACCTAAAAAAACTGATACCACAAGGTAAATAAGTAGAGGGTCTAGATATTTCTGATCAATATTTTCTTTTAAAAAAAATGATTTAACTAAATAAAAACCTACTAAGAATGCAAGAATAAACATAAGACTATATACATAAACTGAAAACCCTCCAATTTCTATTATTGTTTCACTTGGCGACCACTTAATTTGACTTACTAGCATAATTAAATATAAGTATAAATTATTTTAGAGGATCATATCCTCCCTTAAATAGTGAATTACATTTTAAAATTCTTTTAATAGTTAGAAACCCTCCTTTAATTAACCCATATTTAGTTAATGCCTGAATTCCATAATTAGAACAAGAAGGATCGTAGATACAGTTTTTTCCTAGAATGGGGGAAATAAAGGTTTGATATAATCTGATAATAAGAATAAATGGGTATGCTACTATATATTTAATCCTTATCATTTAATTTAATATTGATCTTAGATAGTTCGTCTCGAATTTTATCGGATAAATCATAATCCTTATTTGCTCTGGCTTGTTCTCTTATATTTTTAATAATTTCAAGAAGATCCTTATTATTATCAACTAAAGAGTCATCATCTTTCAAACCTAGTATATCATTAAAAAAAGTATTAATTAAGTTCAGTAAATAGTCATGTTCTCTTTTACCCATCTTTACAACACCCTTTTCAATGTCACTAATTAATTTCGAAGAGTTAAACAATTCAGCAATTAGCATTGGAGTATTAAAGTCATCATTAAGACAATTGAAACAACTATCTTCCCATCTTTTTATAATTCTGAGGAGATCATCATTTGTTTCATCAGATATATGAAGACTACCAACTCTCTTTATAATTTCTAATAATCTTAAATATCCCTTTTCAGATGCTAAAAGAGCAGACTCACTAATATCAAGCTCATTTCTGTAGTGTGCTTGTAAAAAGAAAAACCTTATAACGTTAGAATCAAATGGTCTCGAAAAAATATTATTGTTACCAGTCATTAATTCAAGAGGTAAAATATTATTTCCTGTAGATTTTGACATCTTTTTATTGTTGAGGGTTAGCATATTTGCATGAATCCAGTATCTAGCTGGATCCTTTCCAAATAAACCACTACTTTGAGCAATTTCACAATCATGATGTGGAAACTTTAAGTCCATTCCACCACCATGAATATCAAATTGTTCTCCTAGATATTTAGAGCTCATAGCAGAACATTCTAAATGCCATCCTGGGAAGCCTTCACTCCAAGGAGACTCCCATCTCATTAGATGGGTTTTACTAGCTTTTTTCCATAATGCAAAATCAAAGTTATTTCTTTTATCATCTTGACTGTCTAAATCTCTTATGTTAGATTTAAGATTATCAAGGTCCCTGCCAGATAATTTACCGTAATTGTCAAGTTTAGAATAACTCTCTATATCAAAATAAACAGATCCGTTTGATTCGTATGCTAATTCTTTTTTAAGTAAATCTTTTATTATTGATATTTGCTCAATAATGTGACCAGAAGCAACTGGCTCAATATCAGGATCTAAATTGTTAAATTTTGACATAATCCTTTTGAAATCATTCGTATACTTTTGAGCGACTTCCATCGGTTCTAACTTTTCAAGACGAGCTTTTTTTGAAATTCTATCTTCGCCATCATCTTCCAAATGACCAACATCAGTTATATTCCTTACATATCTAACTTTATAGCCAATATATTTTAGATATCTATATATAATATCGAAGGATATAAAAGTTCTACAATTACCTAGATGAACATCACTGTAAACAGTTGGACCACATACATACATTCCAACACTAGTATTATCAGTTGCTTTAAACTTAACTTTTGAATTTGTTAGGGAATTGTATATGTACAAGTCTTGAGAGATCATTAAACATCCGTTTCAAGTTTGATAAAGTCTAAAAAGTCCCTTCTGTATTTGGTCTCTTTAAACTTTCCGCCAAATTCAGCTGTTACTGTACTTGAGTTAAAGTCTCTAATTCCTCTTGAGTTTACACATAAATGTTTAGCATCAATTACACATGCAACATCCTCAGTTTTTAATACTTTCTGAAGCTCTCTCACAATTTGAATATTCAATCTTTCTTGAACTTGTGGTCGATCAGAATAATATTTTACAATTCTATTCATTTTAGATAATCCAACAACTGTTCCAGCTGAGATATAAGCAACATGAGCAAGACCTACAATAGGAAGAAGATGATGTTCACAGGTTGAGTAAAGAGTAATATTTTTTTCAACTAGCATTTCACCATATTGAAATTTATTTTTGAAAGTTGATGCGGCAGGTTTTTTTTTAGGATTTATACCACCAAAGATTTCATTAACAAACATTTTTGCAACTCTCTTCGGAGTTCCTTTAAGGCTGTCGTCGTTTAAATCCATCCCAAGAATATCAAGGATTTCATGCATCTTTTCTTGTATGAGATTAATTTTTTCGTCATCAGATAATTTAAATGCATTCTTCTTAATAGGGTTATTAATGCTAGATGAGAAATGATCATCTCCGATTGAATCGATTTCTTCTTTTAAAATGTCTTGAAGTTTCATAAATAATATTTGAGTTGTACAAAGATAACTATAATGAAGTTAAATAGAAGTTAAAGTTTTATAGTTAATGATGTATATAAACTACTGTTAGAATTTTCAACAGAATAAACGGTGTTTAAGCCATTACTAAAAAGACTATTTGTGTAGTAATTATTGTATCTAGTAAATCCAATATCAATGTCGAAATAACCAAAGGTTACTCCTAAACCAAAAGATAGTCCTTTAATTTTATTTTTTTTAGAGTCCAAAATTCTGTCATAATTAAAGCTTCCAATTCTTAAACTGTAATTTTTAATTCTGTATTCACCACCTAATCTTAAAGAGCTTGATGATTGAGAAAACCCACTTAAAATTGCCCCATTCAATCTAAATAGATACGAATCATTTCCCCCTTCATCATCAAACTTTGTGTTATTTGGCTTAGAGTACTCATAGTCTAGACTCATTAGACCTCTTGATCCAAAAATATATGCTAATGAGAATGTGGTTTTAGAAGGTATTTTAATTTTATAATCACCGTAATAGTTAATTGTTTTTGGATCAACTTCATACTCTGTAATAATATCATCAGTTCTAATATCTGTTTTAATGCTTTGTAAAGTTTCATCTTCTATACTAAACCAGGTTGGGGAGTTATAAGAAAGACCAACTCTCAACCTACTTAAATTAATAAGAGTACCTAATTGAAATGATGTGCCAACTCCATTTGTAAATAGATCATCAAAGAAGAGTATTCTTCTTACTGATGACTCGCTGTCATAATTAAATTCATCAAATGTCTTTATTTCTTCGTATATAAATTCATGTAGATTGATATTTAAACCAACCAAAAAGTTCTCATTTATTGTTGTGCTTAGATTAAATGAATGCTTGTTGTGAAAACCTTTTCTAGATGAATCAATTGATTGAGAAACACTAGAGTACTCTGCATTTGACTTATAAAAATTATCGATGTCAGGATTAATTATAAAACTTTGATATCCAAGAAATGCTTGTTGATCTGCAAAACCATATTCATCACCAAGAAGCTTGTAAACACTTTGAACTGTTTCACCGTCATAAATCACAAGATCCTCGTATGGAATACCATTTGAGTAATAAAGAAAATAGTTGTCTAGTCCTCGATTATTCTCACCATTTAAATTAAATGAGATATTATAATCATTCAATCTATGAAAATTATATCCAATTGATAGCTTAGATTCTCTATTTCCATAAACTAAAACTGCTCCAAGTTGATTAATAGAATAAGTGTCTAAATTAGAGTTTGAAACAGAACTATTAAAATTATTTAAAATAGAATTTTCAGAGTAATCAAGTGTAAAACCAATTTCTGAGTCAATGAAAACTGATGATCCTGCTGGATTGATTGAAATAGCAGATAAATCTCCACCAAGTGCACCAAATGCTCCTCCCATAGAATTAAATCTCGCAGATCCATTATGATAGTATTCATTTAATCTGAAAACGTCATCAAGATTTTGAGCACTTAACACATTAATTGATGAAAAATAAACAAATATTAGATAGAGAAGTTTCTTCATCTAATTAATTTTTCCTGAACCCCTTGCACTTGAACCTCTTGAAGAGCTACTGCTCCTAGAAGTCCCACTAGAATTTGATCTTGAAAATGTTCTGGGTGCATTATATGATCTTGAGCTAGATCTTGAGTTATTTGAATTATTATAATTGTTATTTGACCTGTAACTATTATATCCTGGTGAATTATTTTTAATTCCTCTAAACGATCTTGCTTCTTTATAAGTATTTCTTATCTGCTCTTTTTTGATAGAATTCAAGTCTGGAACATAATTTAAATTTCTAAGAGATTCTCTAGATGTGTTACTATATCTTGAATAATTTTTTTCGGATTGATAAGTCTTGACTTCACTACCCCTAAAATTACTTAATACCCTATCATTTTCATTTGTTTTAGAATCGTTAGATAATCTAGGCATAGCTGAGCCTCTGTTATAAAAATTAGATGATGTAGCTAGATTATCTCTGTTAATTTTTGTTCCACTACTTTTTCTCTCTCCTCTTCTTGAATTAATCTTAGAAATTGAGCCCCCATAATTCCTAGAACCATAATGTTCTTTTTCATTACTATTATAATATCTCCAAGGATAATACCTTGATAAACCAAAACGATATGAATATGGATTTTCATAGCTGTAATATGGATTTAAATAGAAGTTGTATGGAGAATAGTATGGAAATCCAAAACCGTAGGGCCCATTATTGTAGTAATAAGGATAATTTCCAAAAAAATTAAATCTTCCATATCGATAATAATTTCTACTGTTTAGATATCCAAAGTTATAAGGGTAATATCCACCATAGCTAGGAAAAAAGTTATATACGATCTCTGTTGAATCAGGATCATCTCCCCATGGTAATTGATCATCAAAACTCTGTTGGTCCTCTTCATTTACATTGTACGCTATATTATCAAAAATCTTTTTATATTTTGATGAATTTGAACGTATATGGTAAATACCGTCATTATTTTCATCGTAATAAGATGTAAGCTGATAAGAGTTACAACCATTAAGTAAAATCAATGTTATTAAAAAACAAAAAGTTCTGAGAATGTTTAGCATATTTAAATTTATATAATAATAGTTAATTTTAAAAATATTACTTTTATAATCATATTATACATACCAAAAACTATGCCAATTTAAATGAGAAATAAGATAACCTCAAGAAAAGAAAATTACTCTAAATGGTACAATGATATAATTGCTGAAGCTGGGCTTGCTGAGTCTTCTGATGTTAGAGGCTGTATGGTTATAAAGCCCTATGGATTTTCAATTTGGGAGTTAATGAAAGATGAACTTGATAAAAAGTTTAAAGATACAGGACATGAAAATGCATACTTCCCTCTATTTGTTCCAAAATCACTATTTGAGGCAGAGGAAAAAAATGCTGAAGGTTTTGCAAAAGAATGTGCTGTTGTAACTCACTATAGACTTAAAAATGATCCTGAACAAAAGGGTAAATTAATTGTTGATCCAGAATCAAAACTTGAGGAAGAGTTGATAGTTAGACCAACTAGTGAAGCTATAATATGGAAGACCTATAAAAATTGGATTCAATCGTATAGAGATCTTCCAATACTTATTAATCAATGGGCTAATGTAGTTAGATGGGAAATGAGAACAAGACTTTTTTTGAGGACATCTGAGTTTCTATGGCAAGAAGGTCATACTGCACATTCAACTAAAAGTGAAGCTTTAGAGGAAACAAAGCTTATTAATGATATTTATTCGGAGTTCGCAGAAAAATTTATGGCCATGGCAGTAATTAAGGGTTATAAATCTGAATCAGAAAGGTTTGCAGGTGCCGAAGATACTCTTTGTATAGAAGCATTAATGCAAGACGGAAAGGCTCTTCAAGCTGGAACATCTCACTTTTTAGGTCAAAATTTTGCTAAGGCATTTGATGTTAAATTCACTGATAAAACAGGAAAACAAGACTATGTTTGGGCCACCTCCTGGGGAGTGTCTACTCGTCTTATGGGGGCATTAGTAATGTCTCATAGTGATGATTTGGGGCTAGTTTTACCTCCTCTCTTAGCACCGATTCAAGTAATAATTATCCCTTTAATAAAATCAAACGATAAGTCCTCTTTTATAATAGACAAATCAAATACTCTATTTGATTCACTAAAAAAAATAGGTGTAAGAGTCAAAATTGACAATAGAGATAATATATCACTTGGATTTAAATTAAATGATTCTGAGGTAAAAGGTATTCCCATGAGAGTTGTAATTGGAGAAAATGAGATCAATAATAATAGATTTGAAATCTTTTATAGACATAACTCAGAAAAGGTTGCTTCTAATTTTGAAGACTTAGTTGAAAAATTGTCAACATCTATTGAAACTATTCAATCAGAAATGATAAAAACATCAAAAAAAAGATTAGAAGAAAATACTCATGAGGTATCTAACTATCAAGAATTTACTGAGTTAATTTCTTCTCAAAGTGGTTTTATAATCGCTGGATGGGATGGAACATCTGAAACAGAAGAGGCAATCAAAAAAGAGACAAAAGCTACAATTCGATGTATACCCGATAAAACAAACACGAAGGGTCTTAAATGTATTTACTCTGGTAAGTCTGCCCAATACAAAGTAATATTTTCAAAATCTTATTGATATATTAAAATTTAAATTAAATTTGCACCCTGATGGCCCGTTCGTCTATCGGTTAGGACCTCAGGTTTTCATCCTGGAAAGAGGGGTTCGATTCCCCTACGGGCTACAAAATAAAAGTTATGGCAAATCATAAATCTGCATTAAAAAGAATACGCTCAGACGAGTCAAAGAAGTCTTTGAATAAACTTCAGCACAAGACTACAAGAAACGCTATAAAAAAACTAAAGGAAGCCAAAACCAAGAAAGAGGCTGGAAAACTATATCCTGAGGTTGTTTCTTTAATTGATAAGCTAGCTAAGAAAAACGTAATTCATAAAAACAAGGCTTCAAATCTTAAGTCGAAATTAAGTAAGTTGAAATAGTTAGGAATTCATTGATATAAGGAATTCTTCATTACTCTTAGTTTTTCTGAATCTATCATTAATAAATTCCATAGCTTCAACTGGATTCATATCAGCAAGATACTTTCTCATAATCCACATTCTTTGAATAGTGTTTTCATCAAGAAGTAAATCGTCTCTTCTAGTGCTAGACGAAACTAAGTCAATAGCAGGGAATATTCTTCTATTTGAAATTCTTCTGTCAAGCTGTAACTCCATATTACCAGTTCCCTTAAATTCCTCAAATATTACCTCATCCATTTTAGATCCAGTCTCTGTCAAAGCTGTAGATATAATTGAAAGAGAGCCTCCATTTTCAATATTTCTAGCTGCTCCAAAAAATCTTTTTGGTTTGTGAAGTGCATTAGCATCAACTCCACCACTCAAAATCTTACCTGATGCTGGTTGTACTGTATTGTACGCTCTTGCTAATCTTGTAATCGAGTCTAAAAGTATCACAACATCATGTCCACATTCAACTAATCTCTTAGCTTTTTCAAGTACGATATTTGCAACTCTTACATGCCTATCTGCTGGTTCATCAAATGTTGATGCAACAACTTCTCCTTTTACATTTCTTTGCATATCAGTAACCTCCTCAGGTCTTTCATCTATTAAGAGTATAATTTGAAAAACTTCAGGGTGGTTAGCTGCAATTGCATTAGCTACATCTTTTAGTAACATTGTTTTTCCTGTCTTAGGTTGAGAAACAATCATACCTCTTTGTCCTTTACCAATGGGAGAAAATAGATCAATAATCCTAGTGGAAATTGTACTTTCTTTAGATGAAATATTAAACTTTTCTTCTGGAAACAATGGTGTCAAATGTTCAAAAGAAACTCTATCTCTTACAACTTCAGGATCTAGACCATTAATTTTATTTACTTTAATTAGTGGGAAATATTTCTCACCATCTTTGGGTGGTCTTACAGTACCGTGAACAGTATCACCAGTTTTTAATCCAAATAATTTTATTTGAGACTGTGAGACATATATATCATCTGGAGAAGATAAATAATTATAATCAGAAGATCTCAAAAATCCATATCCATCTTGCATTATCTCAAGAACTCCTTCAGAATCAATAATTCCATCAAATTCAAAATCAGGTTCTTTGTATCTTTTTCTATGATCTTTATTGAAGTTGTCATCTTTTCTACTTGAATGATTTTTATTAAAATGATTTTTACCTCCACCATTTCTATGATTCCTATCTGATTTGAAAGGTTTCTGACTATTATCATTTTTTTCCTTAGTTATATTTATTGATTTATCATCAGAATTACTAATGATCGAGTCTATTATTTCTTGTTTTTTTTGTCCTTTAAGATTAGCTATGCCAATTTTTTCAGCAATTTCGATAAGCTCAGCTATTTTCTTTGCCTTAAGCATTTTAATATCATACATGTTTGTTAGGAGTTTTTGATTTGAATTGTTAATTGAAAAGTACTTCTAGAGGAATTTCTGCGTTAAATTTACAAATTTATTTTTAATTTGAGAAAATATCTTAAATCATTAAAATGAATAGGTACTTCTTAGAATTTTCTTACGATGGAACTAATTATCACGGATTACAAAAACAATTAAATTCTGATACCATTCAGGAGACTCTAGAAACTAAGATCTCAGAATATATTGGGGTAAAATCAAATATAACTCTTGCAGGTAGAACAGATACAGGTGTCCATGCAAAACAAATGTTTGCTCATATTGATATAGTGGATGATTTTGATAAAATTAAATTTTGTAAATCCTTAAATATGATGCTACCAAAAGATATATGCATAGAATCATTATATTTAACAAATGATGATTCACATGCTCGATTTGATGCTATTTCAAGAACTTACAAATATTATATTACTAATAAAAAGGAACCTTTTAACTACAGATTTTCCTATTATGTTAAGGATATGCTAGATGTGGTAAAGATGAATAAGTGTTGCAATAATTTGATAGAATATATTGACTTTAAATGCTTTTCAAAATCAAATACTGACGTAAAAACTTATGATTGTACTATTACTAAAGCTAATTGGAAAAAACTTGATGACGGATTAATTTTTGAGATTACAGCTAATAGATTTTTAAGGAATATGGTCCGATCTATTGTTGGGACGATGTTAGAAATTGGAAGACAAAAAATTTCTCAAAATGATTTTCAGAAGATTTTGGATTCTAGAGACAGAAAAAAAGCTGGCTTCTCTGTTCCAGCTTCTGGTTTATTTATAAATAATATAAAATATAAAGATATTTTTAAGAAACAATGGAAAGTGTAAAAGGAAAGATTTTCGATATTAAACTTTTTTCAAAGTTATTAGTTTTTGTTAAGCCCTATAATATTACTTTTTATGGGGTAATGACATCTGCAGTAATAATTTCTTTGCTTACAACATTGACTCCATATCTGCTAAAAATAGCTGTAGATGATTATATACTCAAAAGAGATTATGAGGGCATGCAGCTAATCATAATGTTAATGATGACTGTTCTCTTTTTGGAAGTTATTTTTATGTACCTGTTTACTTATTTTGCAAATTGGTTAGGTCAGAAGGTTATCAAAGATCTAAGAGTAAGTGTATTTAGTAAAATAATCAAATTCAAGATGTCTTTTTTTGATAAGAATGCTGTAGGAAGACTAGTTACTAGGACCGTTAATGATATAGAAACAATTGCAAGTATTTTTTCTCAAGGATTATTTACAATAATAGCAGATATTTTAAAAATGACCACTGTGTTAACTGTTATGTTTATAATTAGTCTTGAATTAACAGTAGTAGTAATCTCAATCTTCCCAATACTTATTTATGCAACAAGGATATTTCAAAAATCTATGAAATCAGCTTTCGAAATAGTGAGAAAAGAGGTTGCTAACTTGAACTCTTTTGTACAAGAAAGAATAAGTGGAATTAAAATTGTTCAAATTTTTAACAGAGAACAATTAGAAATAAATAATTTCAATGAAATAAATTTAAAACACAGAAATGCTTGGTTAAAAACTGTATGGATCAATTCCATATTCTTTCCAATAGCAGAAATTTCAACATCAATATGTATCGGCTTACTTGTATGGTATGGAGGATTTAATAACATCAGGGGTGAGATTATATCTTTAGGGACTTTATTCCTTTTTATATCAATGTCTGGATTGTTGTTTAGGCCTTTGAGACAGATAGCAGACAGATTTAATACGTTACAAATGGGAATGGTTTCTACTGAAAGAATCTTTAAAATTTTAGATGACAATTCTCACATAACTGATACTGGAAATTTGAAGGATTCATCTCTTGATGGGTCAATTGAATTTAAAAATGTGGATTTTTCATATGTTAATAATCAGAAGGTTTTAAATGACATTTCATTTAAAATTTTACCAGGTCAAACATTTGCAATTGTTGGTCCAACTGGAAGCGGTAAAACTACTATAACTAAGCTAATTACAAAGTTTTATGAAATAAGTACTGGTAAAATTTTGATAGATAACAAAGATATTAATGACTACAAAATTCAAAATATTAGAAACAAAATTGGAGTTATTCTACAAGATGTATTTTTGTTTGCAGACACTATACAAAATAATATAACCTTATTTGACGATTCAATCTCAATATCAGAAATTGAAAATGCTGCAAAGGAGTTAGGTATTCATGACTTTATTTTGTCTCTTCCTGGTGAATATGGGTTCAATGTTACAGAAAGGGGGGCAACTTTATCCGCTGGTCAGAAACAATTGATATCTTTTTTAAGAGTATTAGTAAATAATCCTGATATTCTTATATTGGATGAAGCTACATCATCAATAGATTCTTACTCGGAGGAGCTTATAAAAACAGCTACAAAAAAAATAACAAAGGGTAAAACATCAATCATTATAGCTCACAGATTATCTACAATTGAAAGTGCAGATAAAATTATATACATGGAAAATGGAAGAATTGTTGAATATGGAAATCATAAGGAGCTTTTAGAAATAGAAAATGGAAAATTCAAAAAACTATATAAAGAGCAATTAATTGAGAAAGAATTAGTTTAATTTTTCTAAGAGTTTTTTACACTCACATGCTTCTGCAACATCATGAACTCTAATGATATTTGCTCCATTTTCAAATGCAATTGTATTTAGTACTGTAGTCCCATTTAAAGCCTTGCTTGGATCTGTTTCCAAAACTTTAAATATCATTGATTTCCTTGAAAGGCCAACTAATATTGGCTTGTTTAGTGTTTTAAAAGATCTAAGTTCTTTTAAAATTTCGTAGTTATGTTCAATTGTTTTGCCAAATCCAAAGCCTGGATCTATAATTACATTTGAAAAATTATAATTTTCTAGCTCTTTGATTTTTACTTTAAAAAAGGACTTTATTGACTCAACCACATTTTTATATTTTGGATTTTTTTGCATATTTTGAGGATCTCCTTGCATATGCATCATTATATATCCAGAATTGTAATCTTTAATTACATTATACATATTTGAATCATATTTACCTGAACTAATATCATTTATTATTGAAAAACCCTTTGACAAAGCAAATTCAGCTACATTAGAATTGTATGTGTCAATTGAGAATAAAGTATTTTTGAAGTTAGATGAAAGCTCAATAATAAACTTTGATATTAGATTTATCTCTTCATCACCAGGAATTAACTTAGAGCCTGGTTTTGAACTAAATGCTCCAATGTCAATTATATCAGCACCACTAGATATTAGATTATCAACATGAGAGTTCACCCTGTCAATTGTATTATATCTTCCTCCATCATAAAAAGAATTATCAGAAATATTAACAATTCCCATTATTTTTTTACTTGAAAAATCTAATATTTTTCCATTACAATTTAAAGTCATATTTTTGAGTTCTTTTCCAAATTTATACTAAATTCCAATATGGAAGAAACTAAGTCGCAATATCAACAAATAATAACAAAATCTAGAAATATTTTTATTCAAAAAAATTCAGATTATGGTGCTTCATGGAGAATTTTGAGGGTAATTTCCTTGGTAGATCAGATCAATATTAAGGCATTAAGAATTAGAAATCTTCAAACCGATATTGATAAAAAAATTCAAGAAGGTCAAGCTTCGGAATTCTTCGGTATTATTAATTATTCTGTAATGGGTTTAATTCAGCTAAAAAAGGGACTTGTTGATGAGCCTGACCTTAATTCGGAAGAAATAATCGAACTATATGATAAAAATATTCAAGAAACCTTTGAGTTGATGATTGATAAAAATCATGACTATGGTGAAGCTTGGAGAGAAATGGAAGTAGAAAGTCTAACTGATTTAATCATCCAAAAGATACATAGAATGAAAAGTATTTTAAGAAATGATGGAAAAGCTAGCTTCAGTGAAGGTATTGATGCAAATTTTCAAGATATTTTAAACTATGCAGTTTTTGCTCAAATATTATTAAAAGAATAAAATGAAAAGATTAAACATTGTAGGTAATTGGAAAATGTCTCTCAACAGAGAAGAATCACTTAAACTAGCTAATGATCTCAAGAATACTAAAATAAATGAAAATCTAAATCTAGAAATTGCACCTACAAGTCTATACCTTTATAAATTAAATAAGATTTTTAGAAATACCGAAATTTCAGTTATTGCTCAAAATTATGATCTTCAATCAAAAGGTTCTTACACAGGTGGTATTTGCCTCGATCAGATGGAAGAAATTGGAATAAAAAAAACTATACTTGGTCACTCAGAGAGAAGGTCATTTTTTAATGAATCTGATGAAGAAGTAAATCATAAGCTAAAAACAATTCTAAACACAGACTTTCAAGTTATATATTGCTTTGATAATATTAAGCAGATTCCATTTGATCTAATTAAAAATAACCTTTCTGGAAAGAAGCTTACTGTCGCTTATGAACCAACATGGGCAATTGGAACAGGTAAAACAGCTTCTCTTGAGCATATTGAAGAAATCCATAGTCAAGTAAGACAAAATTTTAATAGCCAGATGTTGAATGAAATCCCAATACTTTATGGAGGTAGTGTAAACCATAATAATTCTGGACAAATTTTACAACTTGATAATGTAGATGGTGTATTAGTAGGTGGTGCATCAACAAAATATGAACAGTTATTAGGAATACTAAATTCTATTTAACAATTCTTTGTGAAGTTACTTTTTGTTATAAAAGTATATTTGTTCTGTTATGTTAAAAAATATACTAACTTCAATTACAATTACTATGACTTTAACTATGTCTTCACAAGTTAATACAGATAATTCTATTCATCAATTTAAGGTCGCTGATATTTATGGTAAAATATTTGACTTTTCAGAGCTAAAAGGTAAGAAGGTAATGGTTGTTAACACTGCTTCTAAATGTGGTTTAACATACCAATATGAAGCTTTACAAAAGCTTTACACTCAATACAAAGATTTTAATTTTATGATTGTTGGATTTCCTTCTAATGACTTTCTATGGCAAGAGCCTGGTAATAACGATGATATAATTGAATTTTGTGAAGAAAATTATGGTGTTACTTTCCCTATGATGAGCAAAGTTGTTGTTAAAGGTTCAAAAAAACACCCAATTTATCAGTTCCTTACACAAAAAACCAAAAATAGTTACAAAGACTCAAGAGTTACTTGGAATTTTCAAAAGTACTTAATTAACAAGGATGGTATCATAGAAAGAATAATTTCTCCCAGAACAAGACCAGATTCTGCAGAAGTTGTATCTTGGATAACCAATGTCGACTAAGAATAAATTTTCTACTAGATGTGTTCACGAAGGTGAGATAAAGGATACAATGTATCAAGGCATAGTTTCACCTCTTTTTATGTCAACAACATATCCATGGTTTGGTGGTGACGCTGAAAAAAAACCATATCCACGATATTTTAATACTCCTAATCAAGAATTTCTTTCGAAAAAGATAGCATCTCTTGAAAATGGAGAAAAAGCTTTAATCTTTACTTCTGGTATGGCAGCAATTAGTACATCAATTATGGCTAATGTTAAGACAGGAGATCATATAATTTTTCAAAATGATTTATATGGTGGTACAAGAAACTTTATACAAACAGAATTTGATAAGTTTGGTATTCAATATTCTTTTACTGATGGACTTGAGCCATCAGATTTTTCTAATCAAATTAGAGAGAATACAGTTGGTATATATGTCGAAACTCCAAGCAACCCCCTCCTCAAGATAGTTGACCTAAAATCTGTTTCATCAATAGCAAAGGAGAATAACATTTGGACTATGATTGATAACACTTTTGCAAGTCCAGTTAATCAAAATCCAATAGATCACGGAATAGACATTGTTATTCACAGTGCAACTAAATATCTTGGAGGACACAGTGATATTTCTGCAGGAGCTGTCATTAGCTCAGAATCAAAAATTAAAAATATACTTAATTCAGCAAAAAACTTTGGAGGTAATCTTAGCGATTATACAGTATGGTTATTAGAGAGAAGTATAAAGACTTTGTTAGTCAGGGTCAAACAACAGACTGAAAATGCAAAATATCTATCTAAGATGCTTAATGACAACAAAAATATTTCTAAGGTTTATTACCCAGGTCTAGAGTCTCATCCATCATACGAAATTGCAAAGGCTCAGATGAATGATTTTGGAGCAATGATGTCTTTTGACCTAAATAAAAATGTAGATGTTTATACTTTTCTCAAATCTCTTAAAATAATTAAACCTGGGATGAGTTTGGCTGGAGTTGAGACAACTGTCAATTTTCCTATGAAGACATCACATGGGTTAATGACCCAAGAGGAAAGAGATATTCAGGGAATAGGGGATAAGCTAATTAGGTTATCTGTTGGAATAGAATCTCATGAAGATCTTTATGAAGATCTTGATCAAGCTATAAATTCTTCAATAAAATGAAAGTAGATGTTCTTGCATTTGGAGCTCATCCTGATGATGTTGAAATGGGATGCGGTGGTACTATCGCTAAATCATCAGCATCCGGTAAAACTGTTGGAATTATTGACCTTACTAAAGGTGAGTTAGGTACCAATGGTAATCCAGAGCTAAGAGATACAGAAGCCAACTCTGCAGCTAAAATAATTGGTGCAAAGTTTAGACTTAATCTTGGTTTTCAGGATGGATTTATCTTTAATAATAAAGAAAACCAAATTGAAGTAATTAAAGTAATAAGACAATTTAGGCCTGATGTTATCCTTTCACCAACTCAAATTGATAGACACTCTGATCATGGTAAAGCATCTGATTTAATTTATGAAGCTGCTTTTTTGAGTGGTCTTTCAAAACTAGAAACCAAACATGACACTAAAGTTCAAAAACCTTGGAGGCCAAGGGTCAACTTAAACTATCAACAATGGAATGATTTTAAACCTGATGTGCTAATTGACATTTCAGAGTTTATTGAAGTTAAGAAAGAAGCTATTTTGGCTTTTAAGAGTCAAGTTCTTAAAGATTCAAATTCAAAGTCTACAAAGATAAATTCAGAAAATTT
>TARA_B100001057_G_scaffold150700_1_pt1 | contig 48316 bp, 42 predicted proteins | sample TARA_B100001057 | Tara Oceans TARA_B100001057 (sample SAMEA2621839) | marine metagenome | biome: marine biome (ENVO:00000447); feature: surface water layer (ENVO:00002042); material: "saline water (ENVO:00002010), including plankton (ENVO:xxxxxxxx)" | depth 5 m | reverse complement strand
ATGCCAAGTAGAACAAGTGCTAACCAATACATAAAAATTGTATTTCCAGACAATCCAACTAATGAAGACCCAAGAAGTCCAATAACGCCAATCGCCATAATTTTATTTAATCCATATCTCTCGATCAAGAATCCTGAAATCATAGAAGGTATATACATCGCTAACACATGGCTCCTTATGATACTGGCAGTTGCTTCAATAGAATAACCATCAATGACATGCATACTCAGTGGCGTTGCGGTCATAATAAATGTCATCGAGCCATAGGCAACTGTTGCGCCAAGCATAGCCATAATAAATATTCGCTGCTTAAAGATAATATTGAGTTTTCTTCCAGGACTTTTTTGATCATTGTCGGATGAGATCTTAAATGATCCAAGTGACAGGAGAAGTAATGACTGAATACAAAACAGAAAGGCAAGTGCAATCAGTGTTCCTGCGTACAATATCTCGTCAAACCAAAATTGACCTCCCGTAACAAGTTCAGGTCCGAGCATGGCCCCTCCGATAGCGCCAAGAAGAATCATAGAGATAGATCTTCCTACATACTTTTGATCAACACTTTCAGCTGCCGCATAACGATATTGCTGAGAAAATGCCGCATTAATTCCAAACAATGCAAAAGACAAAGCAAACAACAAGAAACTCTGATTCTTAATTGCAAAAGCAGCAAGAAGTACAGCCATAGCCGCTGATATCGATGCAAGAGCGGACCCATACTTTCTTCCTATCTTTTTCATAATCATAGTCGCAGGAATAGCAGAAAGCGCTGTGACCACAACCATCAGAGATACTGGCAATGTTGCTATCGACTGATTATCAGTCAAGGATGAGCCAATTATACCGCCAAGTGTTACAACAACTATTTGACCTGTAGAAGAAATCAATTGACAAAAAAACAGAATGGTTAGATTACGATAATGCATATTTAATAAAATAAGTTCTTAATGAAGTGATGAAAATTTTTCATTGATGGCATACTCTGAGATATATATGACTATAACTTGAATTATAACAGTCTTTCGCCTCTCTAAATTATACAAATACAGAGTAAATAAGGATATGCCAAGCAAAGAAAAAATATTCCAAATTTTTAAATACAGCATTTATATATTGGTGACTGTTAATATGTATTTCTTTTTAGAGGAGGAAGTGCTTGCTTATCCAATCAGATATCCAAATGGAATAGAGTTCCATCAGATTTATGAGGGTTTTGCTTCATCAATTGATACTGCTGCTTGGTTGATTTTATTGTGGCTACTTGAGCTAGAAACTTATGTTTTAGATGACAAAATATTCACAAAATCAGTTAATTACACACTTTTTTTAATTAAATCTATATGTTATGGATTTATTTTATATTCATTTTTCGGTTATTACGCTAACCTAGTTATATTTTATGAGGCTGAAAGCTACTTACAAATAAAAAATCTATGTCAACTTTCAAGTGGAAATTGGGCATATTCTGTAGATATAAATGAATATCAAAAAATCACCTCTGATAACTGTAAGCTATTAAGCTCATCTAGTGAATTTTTCAAATTTCCTGGAATGCAGGCCATTGTTGACCTCAATGGCTTGATTGAGATTATAAGATTGGGGTGGATTGATGTAATAAATTCAGGTGTATGGATTATTGTTGTATTGATAATTGAGATAAATATTATATTGGTTGAGAAAAATAACTATCTCTCTGCCTCAAAAAAATTAAGCTCCCTCAGCAAATATTTTTTGTACCCAATTTTATTCTTCAATGCTATTTACTGGGGAATAAAAGGTGATTTTATCGATTTTTGGGATGCTTTTTTATGGCTTGTTGCATTTTTATTTATCGAGCTCAATATAGTTCAGTGGGACAAGGAAAGAAATTTAAAAAAATAGTATCTAAGGTACTATAATTACATTATCTTTTTTCAAAACATCCTCGTCAAACTCACTTATCAACCCCTGAACGCGCAAATCAATCAGTTTTAGTGACTTATCAAGGTTGATCAGCCATGCTCTCCACTCTTCATTTTGATTACGTCTATAAAAGCCTGAAATTTGCCAACCACCATCCAATGGATAAACATAGGATTTACCAACATCTCTGTCGGGATTAAGAGGATGAATTATTTGTGTGGTGTTTGGCATTTGTAAAATAGTGATGAATAGCTTTTCGCTTTGCTGTATCACTGCTTCTTCTCTTTCTCGCTGGATTGTGATGTCTGGTGATGTAGAACTGAAATAGACAGAAGTTGCAGCAAGGAATCCAACAGTCAGTGCAAATATTATTTGGCCCAAAGTGTATTTCTTATTCATAATGATTTAAGAGATAATTTAACGAAAGCATATATAATAACTATAACTCCATGAAAGATTAACTCAAAAATGAACCAGCCTTCAAAGTCATATAGTCTTTACGTTTTCTTTCTATTTATTTTAATTTCTTGTAGTGTCAATTATGAAAATAAGGATACTCTTTTGAACAGTGAAAGAATAGAAAATAAATTTGGATCATACGGTGTTGATATCGTTCAATCAGATAATCAGTCAAGAGTAAGTTTTTTATACAGCTTAGATTCAAATAATAAGAAAAAGAAAAATTATCACACTCTTGCAGTTGTAAAATTCAAAGAAACAATACAAGTCTCTGCCATTCATAAGAGAATTTTAAACGGAGAATCAATTGGAGAATCTTTCAAAAAAGAAGGATGGGAGATTGATAAAAAAAACCATCAAATGATGGCTATATCAAATCCCAATCAAGATCTTTTTAAGTCTTGGCTCTCAAAAATCAACAATGAGAACCTCGCTTTACATTTTTACAAGTTGTATGTGACAAAAAAAAATCATAATTATTTTTATGCAGAAATCCTAGAGTTGCATCATCCAGCATACCTTTCAATTAGTGATCTTATGTCATTTTTCAATTTTGATGAAGAGGCTCAAAATAATGAGAAATTATTATCAATGTTGAATTTTATTTTAGATAACAAACCAGCTCTGGATGAAGCATTATTTTTGATAAATGAAAATCTTTAAATTTGTTAATCATCCTCAGGTGATTCAATTTTTTTTACTTGATTGCTTTGTTGTTCTAATTTGTTGATTTTTGGAATCAAGCGCCAAAAAAAATAAGCAATAGAACATGACACGAATATTCCGAGAAAGATAAGTATTAACATTAGTAGATTCATTCGAGTACAATATTACAAAGTTGAATCAGTTTCACTAAAAAAACAGTCTAATGAAAGATACAGATAAGAAAGAAAAAACACTGGATCCAGACGATTGGGGTGAGTTTCAAGCATTACTTCACAGGGTTTGTGATGATGTGGTGGACTACCTCAAGACAGTTGGAGATAGACCGGTGTGGAGCGAACTCCCCGAAGATTCAAAAAAACTTTTTACTGAAGATTTGCCAACATCAGGATCGAGGTATGCCGATGTTTACAACGAAGTGAAAAAACACATACTTCCTTATCCTACAAATAATATTCACCCAAGATTCTGGAGCTGGGTTGGCGGCACCGGAACGCCCAGTCAAGTAATTGCTGATATGATTATTTCTGCAATGAATTCAGGCAGTTTAGGATTAGATGAAACAGCCTCAACTCACGTAGAACTTCAATTACTTGATTGGCTAAAAACATTAATGGACTACCCTTCCAATGCAAGCGGTCTACTTGTGAGTGGAGGATCTATGGCAAATCTTGTTGGTTTAGCTGTCGCAAGGACTCATGCGGCAGATTATGATGTCAGAAAGACGGGTGTCGATGTACAAGAAAACTCAAGATTAATTTACTACAGCTCGACAGAAACTCATTCGTGCATTCGAAAAGCCATTGAACTATTGGGGCTTGGATCAGAGTCACTCAGACTTGTGCCAGTTCTGGATGATTACACAATAAACATCGAGCTATTGAAAGAAGCTATATCCAATGACAAAAAAAACGGTAATCAGCCGGCTTGCATAATTGCTAATGTTGGCACTGTCAATACGGGGGCTATCGACCCATTAATGAAGCTTTCTGAAATTGCAAAAAAAGAAAACATGTGGCTACACACAGACGGAGCATTCGGTGCGATCACAAAATTATCGAAAGAGTCAAAACATCTCGTGGAAGGAATGGAATTTTCAGACTCAATTGCTTTTGATTTACACAAGTGGATGTATATTCAATATGATTGTGGATGCACATTAATAAGAGGTGGAGCCCCTCATAAAGAAACATTTTCTGTAATACCTCCTTATATTAAAAAATTTGAGAGAGGTCTGGCTTCTGGACCATTAAATTTTTCAGAATATGGTGTCCAGCTTTCACGTTCATTTAAGGCATTAAGAGCATGGATGGCACTGAGAATTGAAGGATCGGATAAATTTGGCGACTTAGTCCAACAAAACATAAATCAAGCAAGATACCTAACAAATTTAATTGAAGAAAATCAGAATCTTGAACTGTTATCTCCTACCTCTCTTAACATTGTTAACTTTAGGTTCGTAAATGAGAATATTGATAACAAACGTCTGAACGATTTCAATGCAGAATTATTAATGAGACTCCATGAAAGTGGGGATCATGCTCCATCATCGGCCTTATTAAATAATATATTCTCAATACGAGTGGCAATCACAAACCATCGAAGTCGATTACAGGATTTTAGAGAACTTATTGAGGATGTGATAAAAATTGGTAATAAATTATTAAATGAAAATAATAAACAATAATTTATATAATTTTATTGAACTATTTTATAAATTAAATATCCTGTTATCGTTAAGAAATTTTAAAGATAAGCATTCTACCAAACTTTATTCTCAAGCATGAGCAATACAGACAAACTGAATGCGCCACCCGAAATAAAAATATTCCAATCTCGATGTCGCGTACCGTAAAGATTTAAAAATACATAGACCGCTCCAACAATTAAAAATACAACCAATAATTGCCCAAGCTCTATGCCTAAATTAAAACCCAACAAAGGCATTAATATGGAGGAATCGTCCATGAGTAATGCGCGAAAGTAATTAGAGAAACCCATCCCATGAATAAAACCAAAAAACAGTGCCATCAAATATCGGCCATTCATATTTTCTAATTTGTTTAATGAATTATTATGACTATATACATTGTGAAGCGCTGTAATAGCGATTGTTACTGGAATTAGAAACTCAATCAAGTTTGATGGGATCGTTATCACACTGAAAGACGTTAGTGCAAGGGTAATACAATGCCCTATCGTGAAAGCTGTTACTAAAATAAGAAGGTTTTTCCATTGCTCCAATCGATAAACTGCACACAACGCAATAAGAAATAATATGTGATCGTATCCAGCCATATCAGATATATGCTCGAAACCCAATTGAATATAGAAAGCAAATGAATTCATATCAAAAAATCAAAGTGTGAGAAGGAGTTTTTTTATCCAACATCAAACTCGTTGAATCATTGTTAATGTGAACATAGACAATATTGCTCTGATCAAAAAATAAATCGGTAAAAACTGCATTCTTTATTTTTAGTGTATTCAATGGTGAATCGTGATGATGTTCGAACACAATTCCAAGGGCAGTATCAATACCATTGCCCTTGAGTCTCTTTTTTTTGATTTTTAGAGGTACTCTTTCACCATTCACTTCTAAAAAGAAAAAATCATTAATATAACTCATCAATAATTGCTCAGCATTTGGTGCTTCATCTGGCTCACAAAAACGCAACTCCCTACTCTCTGGATCAAAAACTAGAGCTTCGTTAACATCCATTAAAAACAGCCTAAGGTCTATCACAATAAGCTTTTCTTGCTCTAGATATTCAATCTCACTCAATGATAATCTTAATGGGTGTGATTGAATTACAGATGATTCAATCAATGCGAACATCGCAATGACGCAAACAAAAGCAAGGCGTACATCTTTCTTCAAGTTTAATTTCTGGCCTGAATAGATTCTGAAACTTTTTGAACCTCATCAAATACTCGAATAAGATTTTTTCCCCAAATTTTTTCAATGTCAGACTCCGAATATCCTCGTCGAACCAATTCAATTGTAATATTCATGACCTCGCTGACATCAAAAACACCATCAATTCCACCACCACCGTCAAAATCACAACCAATGCCAACATGATCGATTCCAGCTACCTCAACGATATGATCAATATGATTCACCACATCAACTACAGTTGCCAATGGAGTAGGAAACCTCTCATTAATTTCCCTTATGGCTTGTCTCATTTCACTTCTTTCCTCTGGATTCATTTCACTCGTTGGCTTCATGCTTGCTCGAAGTTCTGCTGTCGCAGCTTCTCGCTCAGGATTCTCAGGTTCGTCTCTTAAGTATGCTGACAGCATCGTCAGTTGCACTACACCATTATTCTCTGCAATCAGTCGAAGCATCTCATCTGACATATTTCTGTCGTGCTCAGTGACTGATCGAGCATTAGAGTGACTTGCAATTATGGGTGCCTCTGATATGGCAATTGCATCATAAAATACATCGTCACTTGCGTGAGAAACATCGACCATTATTCCAAGCCTATTCATTTCAACAACAACCTCTTTACCAAATTGACTCAGCCCATTATGTTCAGGTCCCTCTTGATCGGTCGCTGAGTCGGCTAAGTCATTATTTGATGAATGTACCAGTGTAATGTACCGAACACCCTCCTTGAAAAAAGTCTCGACATTCTTTATGTCATTTCCAATTGGGTATCCATTTTCAATCCCAATATAAACAGCACGTTTATTATTGTCCTCCAGTTCGTACGCATCTTCTGGATCTAATGCAAGACCGACTTGATCTGAATTGTTTTCTATAGAATCAATAACGGCATCAATCATTTGAAGTGCTAAATTTTTTGCACGTTCGTTGTTAGCGTCATCTCTGATATCTTGTGCAACGAATGCGGCAAAGAAAACCGCGTCCAAACCACCCTCAATCATGCGTGGGTAATCAAACTTTGAGCCTGTCTCATTTGGATCATGTCTCTCTGCCATGTCAAATCCTGGTTGGATCATTCGAAGTGGCGTATCAGCATGTGTATCCAGTGTCAAAACACGATCGTGAATTTCTAGGGCACGACTTATCATTTCTGCTTCAGTTTCAGTGTTTGATTTTGAGGAATTATCTTCCATGCTGCATGCGCCAAGCGAGAGAATGATGATGGAATGAATAACAGCAAACTTAAATTTTCTTAGCATTTCTGATCCTTAGTTTTATGGTTGTCTAATTCCAGATTAAAATTAAATCAAAACTCCGTCAAATAATTTAATTTCATTTATGGCAATTAAAGATTTTGTATGAGATGAATACGAAAGCTTCATTTCTTGAAAAGGAAAAGATATTAAGTAAGAATCATTTAATAACGATATAAACTTTGAAATTGATATGAACACTAGAAAATGAAAATAAAACATATTTTTTTGTTTCTCCTGCTTGCCCTTATTGGAGCATGCTCCGATAACTCAAAAAAGGATTATGACCTCATCATAAGAAATGGTCTTATCTTTGACGGATCTGGGAATGCACCTATATCTTCAGATATTGGTATCAATGGTCATTTCATTTCTCTCGTAGGTGATCTTTCAAATTCCACTGCTGAAAATGAAATTAACGCTGAAGGAATGGCAGTGGCGCCTGGTTTTATTAATATGCTCTCGTGGGCAACTCAACCCCTGGTTATAGATGGAAGAGCAATGAGCGATATTAAACAGGGAGTAACATTGGAAATTATGGGGGAAGGAAGATCGATGGGCCCTCTCAATGAGAGTATGAAAATTAGAGAAAAAAATCGTCAATCCAATATTAAATACGATATCGAATGGACCACTCTAGGTGAATACCTTGATTTTATCGTTGAACAAGGGGTTTCAGTTAATGTTGCATCCTATGTTGGTGCAACCACTATAAGAGTTCATGAACTTGGATATGAAGACAGGGCCCCAACATCAGATGAGCTTGAGAGAATGAAGCAATTAGTCAGGAATGCGATGAGAGAAGGTGCTCTGGGGGTCGGGTCCTCATTGATATATACTCCCGCAAATTTTGCAGAAACTGATGAACTTATTGCTCTAGTAAGTGCTGCGGCTGAATATAATGGACGGTATATCTCTCATCTAAGATCGGAAGCCAATAAATTAGAAGAGGCTGTGCTTGAACTTATCAAGATTTCAAGCATAACTGGTGCGCCAGCTGAGATTTATCATCTTAAAGCGGCTGGGAAAAAAAATTGGTATAAATTGGAAAATGTATTTAATTTGATAGAAACGGCAAAGGCTTCTGGATTAAGAATTAGTGCGAATATGTATACCTATGCTGCAGCTGCGACTGGATTGGATGCAACAATGCCGCCGTGGTCACAAGAAGGCGGCCATGATGAGTGGGTCAAAAGATTGAAATCTAAAAAGAATCGCGATCTACTTTCAGAAGAAATGCTGAATGCAGATTCAGATTGGGAGAATTTCTTTATGCAAGCAGGTCCAGAAGGAATACTGCTTACTGGTTTTAAAAACCCAGACCTAAAAAAATATATTGGCAAAACACTCAGCGAGGTAAGTAAATTAAGAGGAACATCTCCCCAAATTACAGCCATGGATTTAGTTATCGAGGATAACAGCCGAGTGGACGCAGTATTTTTTTTGATGTCTGAAGAAAATGTCCTAAAACAAATAAAAAAACCATGGATTTCTTTTGGCTCTGATGCTGGGGCAATAGCAAATGAAGGCGTCTTCATAGAAAAGGGTGCGCATCCCAGAGCTTATGGGAATTTTGCTAGAGTTCTTGGAAAGTACTCAAGAGATGAAAAGGCAATTAGTTTAACTGAGGCTATAAGGAGGATGACGTCCCTTCCAGCCTCAAATGCTGGTATCTATGACAGAGGGCAACTAAAAAAAGATTACTACGCCGATATTGTTGTATTTGATCCAGAAGAAATAGCGGACAGAGCAACTTTTGAAAAACCTCATCAATATGCTGTTGGTGTGGAACATGTTTTTGTTAATGGAATCCAGGTTTTAAATTACGGTAAGCATACAGGAGCGACACCGGGAATGGTTGTTAGGGGTCCAGGATGGAGTGGCTGGGATACGGAATAAATTCAAACTCTTTGTATTGTCAGCTCCAAATGACAAAGCCTCTTTCTGACTTTTTATAGTTAAAAAAACTAATATTTTTTTAGAAATATTTTTCAAAGAGATTTGATTATATGGAAAAGAATTAAAGAAAATACTCCTTCAGCACTTGTTCCCTCAACACCAACAATTGATATTTATATTGCATTTAAACCCAAACTAACCACATATTGAAAAACTATCCCATCTGTTTCATTATAGTTATATGAAAAAACTATCCCTAATTACAATATTGTCTCTTTTCTCTAGCTTGGGTTGGGCCCAGGAAAAACTATCGTATACTGAAATGGAAATTGTCAGTTATTTATCAGATACATATGATGAGCAGATCTCTTTCCTCGAAAAAATAGTGAATATCAATAGTGGCACCCACAATCACGCAGGTGTGCGTGAAGTTGGAAATGTTTTTGCCAGAGAACTCGAAGCCATAGGCTTTAAAACAGAATGGCAGAATATGCCCGCTGAGGTGAACCGTGCTGGTCACCTGATCGCGAAATTAGAAGGTACATCAGGAAAATGTCTCTTGCTTCTAGGGCATATAGATACGGTATTCAGAAAAGACAGTCCATTTCAAAAATTTGAACATAAGGGTGATCATTTAGCGGGACCAGGTGTTGCCGATATGAAAGGTGGCAATATGATGATTCTCTATGCGCTTAAGGCCATGCATAAAAATGGAAGTCTCAATAATCGATGTATCTCCATTATGTTTACGGGTGATGAAGAATCTTATGGATATCCGATTTCGTTTGGCCGTGGAAGGATGATCGAAATGGGCAAAAAGGCTGATTATGCTCTAAGTTTTGAAGGAGGCAGCAATGGTGGTACAAGTGTGGCGCGTCGTGCCGACACGGAATGGCAGCTTGAAGTAAAAGGAAGGCGAGCTCATTCTAGCCAAATTTTTCAAGAAAAGGTTGGTGCTGGAGCTGCATTTGAAGCGGCGCGTATTCTCAATGCTTTTTATGAAGAAGTTAAAGGCGAAGAGCATCTCGTTATAAACCCGCACAATGCTGCAGGTGGTACTGAACTGTCACTTTCGAGTAATCGACGAGAAATGACCGTTTATGGCTCAAGTGCTGTGGCACAAACATACGTCATTAACGGAACTATGCGATTCATTACAATGGCGCAACTCGAACGCGCCAAGAAGAAGATGATCGAAATCACACAGGATAACCTGGCACACACGTCTGCATCGATCAGCTTTGATAAAGTGAATGTAATGCCCATGCCTGCGAGCGATGGAAACTTGGCATTACTTGCCAAGTTGCAAAAAATCAATGATGACCTCGGTATAGAATACCCTGTCTATGCTAATAATCCGTCTGACATTGGTGGTAGTGATATTCAGGTGGTCGCACCATTTGTCGATAGTATAGATGGGCTTGGTTTCACTGGAGCAAATGCGCATTCAGTTAGAGAGGTGATGCACCTCAAGAACTACCATGATGAGATAAATCGTGCTGCATTGTTGATATATCGACTGAGTCAGGAATAGTATTCAGTCAAAAAAATATTGGCATCGGAGCAAGAGAAAGGGATGAGTGCGTCTTAGTTAGATCCTTTTTTTGACGCTTTAGAGTACTGGCATATTCTAATAAAAGAGTTGACTCAATAAAATGAGATTAATTAGTTAAAGGTTTTACTTGATGGAATGTCTTGATTGATCCACAGACTTTCGGAAATACTCATCAGTGAAATAACTGATAATTTTCACCCTTTTTGCTAAAATCAATGTGTAGATTAAATCTTTATTGCGTCCTCAAAACGTTATGAGAATCAGTCTAATATTATATCTAGAATCAACTTACCTTGACCACTATGAGCCATTATTCAAAATACTTAGATGAAATTGCAAAGCGAAAAGAACTCGGGCTGAGTCCCCTGCCAATAGAGGGTGCCGAGCTTATCTCTGAAATCATAGAACAAATAAAAGATTCTCACTGTAAGCACCGCGAAGAGTCTCTTAAATTTTTTATCTACAACACTTTACCAGGGACAACTGCTGCTGCAGGTGTGAAATCTCAGTTTTTAAAAGCAATAATTACCGGTGGTTGTGTTATTGAAGAAATTTCCACAAACTTTGCCTTCGATCTCCTGTCTCATATGAAAGGTGGACCCTCTATCGAAGTTCTTCTTGATCTTGCATTAGGTGATGATCCACTAATAGCCTCGAATGCAGCTGAGGTACTAAAAATGCAGGTATTTCTCTATGAGGCTGATACAGAAAAACTCGAGAATGCATATAGAGCTGGAAATATGATCGCCCTAGATATTCTTAAAAGTTATTCTAAAGCTGAATTCTTCACTAAACTTCCCGACATTGAAACAGAGATTAAAATTGTAACCTATATTGCGGCCGAGGGAGACATTTCGACCGACTTACTCTCACCTGGAAAGCAAGCTTATTCTCGTGCAGATAGGGAGTTGCATGGTAAATGTATGATCTCTGAAAAAGCTCAAGTTGAAATTAAAGAACTGCAAAAACAACATCCTGACAAAAGACTAATGTTAATCGCTGAAAAAGGTACTATGGGCGTTGGATCCTCTAGAATGTCAGGAGTTAATAATGTTGCATTGTGGACAGGCAAGCCAGCTAGTCCCTATATACCCTTTGTAAATATCGCTCCAATTGTAGCTGGAACGAATGGAATTTCTCCGATTTTTTTGACTACTGTTGACGTAACAGGTGGCATTGGAATCGATTTAAAGAATTGGATTAAAAAGTCAGATGTTAACGGAAAATATATTTTAAATGATGACGGCAATCCAATCATGGAACAAGTTTATTCTGTCGAGACCGGTACATCATTAATTATTAACACAAAAGATAAAAAATTATATAGAAATGACGGAAGTACAGAACTAGTTGATCTCAGCAAATCATTTACTCCTCAAAAAATAGAATTTATTAGAGCTGGTGGTTCTTATGCAGTTGTTTTTGGAAAAAAACTTCAAAGCTTTGCGTCTAGGACTCTTGGAGTTGAATTGAAATCAGTTTACGCACCGCCAAAAGTTATAACTCATGAGGGACAGGGCCTCACTGCTGTAGAAAAAATCTTTAATAAAAATGCAGTTGGCGTGTCTTCGGATGTTGTAATGCTCTCTGGATCAGATGCTCGTGTAAAAGTAAATATTATTGGATCGCAGGATACAACCGGATTAATGACTTCTCAAGAATTAGAGTCAATGGCTGCAAAAGTTATTTCTCCAGCAGTTGAAGGTGCTTATCAGTCTGGATGTCATACTGCCTCTGTTTGGGATGGTAAAGCACGAGCCAATACTCCAAAACTTATGAGATTCATGCATAAGTTTGGTCTAATTACAGCCAGAGATCCTAAGGATATCTACCACCCAATGACAGATGTAATACATAAAGTTTTAAATGACATTACAGTAGATGATTGGTCAATTATTATAGGAGGTGATTCACACACCAGAATGTCTAAAGGAGTTGCATTTGGTGCTGATTCTGGAACTGTCGCTCTTGCTTTGGCAACTGGTGAAGTAACGATGACTATCCCTGAGTCAGTTAAAGTAACTTTCAAGGGAAAGATGAAGGAGCATATGGATTTTCGTGACGTTGTTCATGCAACACAGTCACAAATGTTGAGCCAATTCGGTGATAATGTTTTTCAGGGTCGAATAATTGAGGTTCATATTGGAACATTATTGGCTGACCAAGCTTTTACCTTCACTGACTGGACTGCCGAAATGAAGGCAAAAGCATCAATATGTATCTCGCAAGATGATACTCTAATCGAGTCTCTCGATATCGCTCAAAATCGTATACAAGTTATGATAGACAATGGCATGGATAATGAAAGGAAAATGCTCCAAGGTTTAATCAATAGGGCCAATAAAAGAATTAAAGAAATTAAATCGGGGAAAAAACCAGCATTAACTCCTGATAATAATGCTAAATATTTTGCAGAAGTTATTGTGGATTTGGATAAGATTGACGAACCTATGATCGCAGATCCAGATGTCAATAATGTAGAAATTTCAAAGCGATACACACATGACACAATAAGACCAATCTCATACTATGGTGCAGAGAAAAAAGTAGATCTTGGATTTGTGGGTTCTTGCATGGTTCACAAGGGTGATATGAAAATTGTCGCTCAAATACTTAAAAATCTTGAGAAAGATTCTGGTCCTGTAGAATTTAAAGCTCCATTGGTAGTGGCTGCCCCAACTTACAACATCATTGATGAATTAAAATCTGAAGGTGATTGGGCTGTTTTACAAAAATATTCTGGCTTTGAATTTGATGATAGCTCACCTAAGGAATCGGCTCGAATTGAATATGAAAATATATTGTATCTTGAAAGGCCTGGTTGCAATCTATGCATGGGAAACCAAGAAAAAGCTGCTAAAGGTGACACCGTCCTGGCTACTTCAACACGACTCTTTCAAGGGCGAGTTGTGGAAGATAGCGAGGAAAAAAAAGGAGAGTCTCTTCTAGCATCAACTCCGGTTGTAGTTTTATCAGCTATCCTAGGAAGAACACCAACTATTGACGAATACAAAACTGCAGTAAAAGGCATTGATCTTACTAAATTCTCTCCACCTCGAGAGAAACTTGCATCTTCGGCGTCGGTTCATTTCTAACGTCGTTTTATTTATCTGAGCTTGGCCAATCACTATCAAATGGATAAGGTGTTTCATCAGATTTGAAAGAGATAAAACTGTATATTTGGCCAACAAAAATACCGAGGGAAAATCCGAAATCTTCCAATTTATCGTTCGTAGTGCCAGTGAAGATTTTAATCAAAAATTGTAATACGGCAATAACAATCACAATCGCTTCTGTGATACCTATGGCGATAACGAAAAGCACCATGAAGGCAAATCTCTTCCATAAGGAGATCGATTTAAGATTGTCTGTGTAAGATGAGTAATCCATATCAACATTTATATCTTCTGTCTTTTTTTGATTTTTTTCCTTTTTGTTTTTATCGGTCATAATATTTCTCAGAAATTTACTATTTGGGTGTAAGATACATAATAATTTCCGCCCTCACAACTTCCGTATCATTTGAATCTCTGACTGAGATAGGAATAGCAACATCACTTTTTCTGTTGTTCTCTATATTTTTTGGCATCAATGCAATCGCATTAAGCCTCGAATTTGCTTTTTTTAGATACTCTATATTCATGCCTTTTGGAATCCAGCGAAGAGATTTATGCAAAAAACCCTCCATCAAGGTACCTGCAGCCAACTCGCAAAGATTTGCAATCGCGATCACATGTATTGTCCCCATATGATTTGTAATTTTTCTATTTTTTTTCATTCCTACTTTTACAAATTCTGGATTGTAATCGATAAAATAGGGAGATATTGAAGCAAAATATGGCACCCGCATACAAACTGCTCTCGCAAAAAGCCATCGTCCTAAACTATAGTCTTTTAATATTTTCCACATTTTTGATGGGCTTAATTGAGACATCTTTATGAAATTAGCTATCTTCAGGGAGCGCCCAAATAAAATTTTCTGAATTAGGCATTTTAACGCCAGCCATATTGTTTTTATTCAAAATCATTTCTGAATCAATAATATTATTTATGAAAAGTATGTAAGCAGATATTGAATATATCTCGTCATTGGTGAGTGAGCCAGGATTTTGATATGGCATCGCTCTTCTGATGTAATCAAAGAGAATTGTTGAGTATGGCCAGTAACTACCGACGGTTTTTTTAGGAACAGGCCCAGATATTGTTCCATGACCTCCAGCTAGATCACCATTGAGGCCTTTCACGCCCTCTTTACCATGACATGCTATACAATGAACAGCATATAAATTTTCACCTGCATTAACAGTGCCTTCCCCATTGGGTAGGCCTTGCCCATTTGGCATTATGACAAAATCATATTTTTTAACCTCCTTATCTGAGAGAGGTTCACCTAAATTGGGATTTTTTTTACCAAAAACATCAGAAATCGCATTTCCTGCAAGAAGGAATAAAAAAAACGCACATATAATATTCTTATAAATAGACATTACTTACCTCCCCCCCAGAACTGATAGCCCAACTTTGGATTGCGTTATAATGATAAAAAGTATTGACAGCCTTTCCCTCCAACCAAGTATCTCTTCGTGGCTGAACATTTCCTTTTTCATCAATCGCCCTGCTCATTAGTGAGGAATCAGAGCCATCCCACATCCAAGCTGATCTGAATCTCGTCAGTGATTTTGGTAGCACATGCTCATCAAGCTGTGCTTCTGCCCAGGATTTTCCACCATCAGCAGACAGCTCAACTTTTTTTATTTTTCCACTTCCAGACCACGCAATCCCTGATATTTGGTAAATACCTTTTTTGCTAAGATTCAATCCTGGTGAAGGACTGGTGATCACAGATTTTACCTCCATTGGAAACGTAAAAAGTTCAGAGATACCATCATCTCTTAGATCAGAATATTTTGACGTCTCATCTTTAGTCATAGATGGACCAGAAGTAACTTTTATCGTTCTCAGCCACTTAACACATGCGTTACCTTCCCATCCAGGTAAAAATAATCGCATTGGATATCCATTTGAAGGTCTTACCGGTTCACCATTTTGATGGGTCGCGACAATGGCATCGTCCATAATTTTTTGTAGAGGAACGCTCCTGGCCATTACAGCAGCATCTGCACCAGAAGCAACAATCCATTTTCCCTCTGGCTTTATTCCCGCTTCATCAAGAAGAACATTCAATGGCACTCCACCCCATTCACTGCATGAAACGAGACCATGTAACTGAGCAGCATTTCGTTGAGGAGCCTCAGGTGAAATCATTGCCCCGCTATTGCCTGAACATTCAAGAAATTGAATTTTTGACACCTGTTTGTATCTGTGAAGATCCTCTAAAGAAAAAGACAATTGTCTGTCTACCAAGCCATGTATAACCAATCGATGTTCGTCAGGATTTATATTAGGAATACCAGAGTGATGCCGCTCAAAATGAAGCCTGCTGGGTGTTATTATCCCATCTAGAAACTGAATAGGTGTTCTGGATGCTCCAGAACCAACTGTTCCTGGCTGAGAGCCAATATCTGCTCTTTTTATATGCCTTTCATATTCAGAAGGTCCTGACTCACCCATACCCTCACCGGGCATACCCATCCATGATGATCTTATTTTATCCTCAGAGGCATGTGCGCCTGCTATCATCATACCTGATCCAGAAGCTATACTTGCCTTCAAAAAACTTCTTCTATCGAACAAGCCATTTTTTGCAGAATAATCAGGATTAAATTTATCTTTCTTCATAATTTTTATTCAATTAATTTAATAGATATATATTATAATTTTATGATTTTGTTGATTTTTTTATAGATTTTTCTAAATCATTGATCAGATCTTCAGTATACTCTATACCTACCGAAATTCTAATTAAATCTCTTGGAATTGGACTGTTTTCTCCTTCAATTGAATAACGATGCTCTATCAAGCTTTCAACACCACCCAATGATGTTGCTCTCATAAAAACAGTGCAATTTTTAACAATCTCTAAAGCTGTCTCCTCACCCTCCTTAATTCTTAAGGATAACATCCCACCAAAGCCTGTTTTCATCTGTTTTTTTGCAATCTTGTGGCCTTTATGATTTGTTAATCCTGGATACAAAACCTCTGAGATGTGATCATTGTTTTCGAAGTGTTTGGCTATTTTCATTGCACTTCTATTAATTTTCTCCATCCTAATAAATAAAGTTCGCATTCCCCTCAGAAGTAACCAAGCATCAAAAGGGCTTGGGATAGCTCCACCGTGTGTTCTGTTGTGATGAATTTTTTTCCATAAGGTATCTTTTTTATGACAAACAAGTGCACCAGCTACAACATCACCGTGTCCATTTAAATATTTGGTAGCTGAGTGCATAACTATATCAGCACCAAAATCAATTGGTCTCGTTATTACTGGAGTTGAGACAGTAGAGTCTACAACTAAATAAGCATTATTCTGATGTGATATTTCGGCAGCTTCCTCGATATCTATGACACCCCAAGTAGGATTGCAAGGTGTCTCAATCCAAACTAATTTTGTTTCATCTTTGATAATACTATTCTTAAGTGAATTCTGTTCATTTACATCATAAAATGTAACAGCCACTCCCCATTTTTCACTGAACTCCTTTAGCCATTCTCTCAAGCCCCAATACATAATTTCTGGCGCAACCACATGATCGCCTGGATCAAGTGCTTGAAAGACAGCGATTGCTGCAGACATGCCTGAACTAAATAGCAGCGCTTCTTCACCCCCTTCTAGGTCCGCCAGTACCCTCTCTGGAACAGCAAATGAGGGATTCTCATCCCTGCCATAGCTGTAATTCTCAGAAATAAGTTGATAATTTTTATCTCTTGCATATGTTGTTGATGTGTATATTGCAGGAACTATTGATCCTGTTTGAGGATCACAGTAATGATTTGCTTGAACTGTTCTTGTTTCTGTATTTATTTTCTTTGTCATTCAAATTCCACTTAAAATTCTCACTCGACATTGATCAAATTTGAGATTATATTTTTTGTCCGTTACAAATACACTATACTATTTTTATGATTTATATCTTACTTGGATTATTAATTTTAGCACTTGTTTTCTTTCCAGGTGTCTGGGTAAAAAAAATACTCGAAAAATACTCAATTCCTGCTGATCGATACACCGGATCAGGCTCAGAACTTGCAAAATATTTATTAAAAAAAGAATCCCTAGAAAATGTTTCCGTGGAAATCACCGAAGATGGAGACCATTATGATCCTGAAAAAAAAGCAGTTAGACTTACTAAAGAAAAGTATAATAGTCGATCTCTGACCGCAATCACTGTAGCTGCTCATGAAGTTGGTCATGCTATTCAAGATAGAGATGACTTCGCGCCACTTAAATTGAGAACAAAGCTTGTAAAAGCTACTATGGCCATAGAAAAAATTGGTGCTGGTATACTTATGATCTCTCCATTTGTTGGAATTTTCACTAAAGCACCAAGTTTGAGTGCTGTTATATTTATTTCCGGATTATTAACAATGCTGTCTTCAACTTTAATTCATCTGATAACACTACCAACAGAGTTTGATGCCAGTTTTGGTAGAGCACTTCCATTACTTGAGAAACAAAAAATACTTAAAAATGGAGATATGAAGCACGCAAGAAAAATATTGAAAGCTGCAGCAATGACTTACGTATCTGCGTCACTTATGAGTTTGCTGAATATCGCCAGGTGGTGGGCAATTCTAAGACGATAAAGCTCTTATCCTCTCACCAAACAACTCTCTAAATACTTTGACATAATAACGCATGTGTTCTGGTCTATCCATACTGACTCGAGACCATTTTGTGAATGGTGGGAATGGTCTTCCAGAGGCTATGTCGTATTTTAATAATTCTTTATTTAGCTCATTGACTGGTATACCTGTCTTAAAGAAACTGAAATTTGTATTTGATTTTATGTATCGAACACCGAGTTCATCAAACATTTGCTCAACGATATCAAGTGACTCTTTATTCTTCCTGCGAGAAAAATTTTGAAAATATTGATCTTGATAGCTAGCATATGCTGCCTCAATTCCAAGTACATTATTCTTTCCGGTCCTCAATTCCCTAATATTTTCAACTAAGTCGGGGTGAGCAAAGCCAAAACCAACGGCAAGACCTGCTAGGCCGTGGATTTTTGAAGCTGTCCTGGTGATTATGATATTGTTGTGTCCATCAGCAATCAGATCCATCATTGAAGAATAGTCAGGATCAGTTACATATTCATGATAGGCCTCATCTATAAATACCAACCTATTTTTTGACACTTCAATAACAAAATCTCTGAGTTTGTGCTTATTTATTATATTAGGTATTGGGTTATTTGGATTGACCAAGTAGACCATTCTGGTGTCTTTTTTGATCGCGCTCGCAACCGCCTCCAAATCACAAGCAAGATTTTCGTCAACTGGGACTCTGATAATCTGAGAGCGAACTCGAGATGCATATCTCACAAGATCCTGGTATGTTGGATCTACGCAAACAACTGATCCTGTTTCCCAGCTCGCAATTAAACCACCTAACTTGAGAATCTCACCTGATCCGGATCCTAGAATAACATTTTCGGATGCAACTCCATTTTGTTCTGCAATGAGTTTCACGAGGTTTCTTCTATTACCTCCTCCATATCTGTTTGTCAAATTCATTGCTCGATTTATAGCCTGAAGTGCAACTCTTGATGGCCCATAAGGATTTTCATTCTTATCTGCTCGAACGAGATCGAAGTTTTTTTGCGTGTCTATCGCAGCCATAGCTGAACTGGTTAAAGAACTAAAAGGATTGACAGCAGTCGCACCTAAGATTGCGCCACTCGATGCTAGAAGTTGTCTTCGACTGATATATTGCATGATTTAAGCCCTTATATGTTTACCAGAATAATTAGAGATTATAACCAATAACTTGCTGAAAATGCATACAATAATACTTAAATACAAAGCATTGGATGTATTTTTATTAAAATCCATAATATAGATTAGAATTCGAAAAATTCATAACAAGAAATATTTTGTAAATTTTCCAATTTTTCGGTGGTTTAGCGGGCTCAACGCTGATAATATTCGCGCCCAGTAACAAATTATTTAATTTAATTAAAACAACAAATGAGACGTAGCTAAGATGAAAGATCTAAATCTATATAGAAATATTGGTATTTTTGCTCACGTAGATGCTGGTAAAACAACAACTACAGAGAGAATTCTAAAACTTACTGGAAAAATACATAAAATTGGTGAGGTGCATGATGGAGACGCTACTACTGATTTCATGGATCAAGAGCAAGAGAGAGGAATAACTATTCAATCTGCAGCTACGAGTTGTGAGTGGGATAACCACAGATTAAACATAATCGATACGCCAGGGCACGTTGATTTCACAATTGAAGTTTACCGCTCACTAAAAGTCCTAGATGGTGGTGTTGGAGTATTTTGTGGCTCAGGTGGCGTTGAGCCCCAGTCAGAGACGAATTGGCGATATGCCAATGATTCTGGAGTAGCTAGAATAATTCTAGTAAATAAATTAGATCGAATTGGCGCTGATTTTTTAAGAGTAGTTAAGCAAATTGAAGATATTTTAGGTGCAAATCCACTTGTGATGGTGCTTCCAATTGGAATTGAAGACAACTTCACAGGAATTGTTGATCTGCTAACAAAAAAAGCATGGATATGGAAAGACTCTGAAGATCCCACAAAGTTTGATATAACCGATCCTCCTGAGGATATGATGGCTGATGTTGAAGAATGGAGAGAAAAGCTCATTGAGACCGCTCTTGAACAAGATGATGATCTTCTGGAGAAATACCTTGAGGGTGAGGAACCATCAATCGAAGATTTAAAAAAATGCATCAGAAAAGGTACAATAAATCTTGATTTTTTCCCTACATTCTGTGGATCCGCATTCAAAAATAAAGGAATACAAAATATACTAGATGCAGTAGTTAGTTATCTTCCAAACCCTGTTGAAGTAAAACCTCAACCCGAAATAGATCTTGAGGGAAATGAAACAGGTGAATATGCAACTGTCGATCCCAAAAAGCCTCTTAGAGCTCTTGCATTCAAAATTATGGATGACAGATATGGAGCGCTCACCTTTACAAGAATATACTCTGGAACACTAAAAAAAGGTGACAATGTTGTGAACACTTTTACCGGCAAAACAGAGAGAATCGGCCGTATTGTTGAAATGCATGCTGATTCAAGAGAAGAATTGGAATCAGCTCAGGCAGGAGATATAGTTGCATTGCTCGGAATGAAGAACACAAAAACGGGTCATACACTTGCTGATGCCAATAATCCAGCAACATTAGAACCAATGGTTTTCCCTGATCCAGTCATATCAATTGCCATTTCTCCAAAGGACAAAGCCGGTACTGAAAAACTTGGAATTGCTCTTAATAAAATGATTCAAGAAGATCCCTCATTCCAAGTCGCGACAGATGATGATTCAGGAGAAACAATCATCAAAGGAATGGGAGAACTTCATCTAGATATTAAAGTAGATATTCTAAAGAGAACGCATAATGTTGAAGTAGATATGGGCAAGCCTCAAGTTGCATACAGAGAAACTATTACTCAATTTGTTGAAGATACCTATACACACAAAAAGCAAACTGGTGGATCTGGTCAATTTGCAAAAATAGATTACGAGATTGAGCCCGGTGAACAAAACAGCGGCTATACATTCGAATCTCATGTAACTGGCGGTAATGTTCCCAGAGAATATTGGTCGGCGGTGGAAAAAGCATTTCAAACAAGTATGACAGAGGGAACATTAGCCGGATTCCCACTTCTAGATGTTAAATTTAAATTGATGGATGGTGGTTTTCATGCAGTGGACTCATCAGCGATGGCTTTTGAACTAGCTACTAAAGCCGCTTACAGACAATCTATACCAAAAGCAGCACCTCAATTACTTGAACCTGTTATGAAAGTTGATGTTTACACCCCAGAAGATCATGTTGGAGATGTTATTGGAGACCTAAATCGAAGAAGAGGAATGATCAAATCACAAGATACAGGGCCTACAGGAACAAGAGTAAATGCGAGTGCACCTCTAGCAGAAATGTTCGGTTATATTGGTCATTTAAGAACAATGACGTCTGGACGCGGTCAGTTTTCTATGGAATTTTCCCATTATGCTGCATGCCCTTCAAATGTTGCTGAGGAAGTAATTAAGGAAACCTTAGAAAGAAAAAATAAATAATTTAGCTATATCTTATTTCTTCGAGTCTATCTTCTGAGGTATCTTTTCCTAGAAATGATTTTAATTTTAAAATGAAATCATCCTGAAGGACGTAGAGGCAAGGCACAAGAAATAAAGTAATAACTGTAGCAAAAACTATTCCAAATGCTATGGATATCGCCATTGGAATAACAAATTGTGCTTGCGTGCTTGTCTCCGTCATGATTGGCATCAATCCAATAGCAGTGGTAAGTGAAGTAAGAATAATTGCACGAAATCTTTGTGTTCCTGAATTAACTACTGCCTGAATTATATCCATGCCCTCTTGCCTAGCTTTGTTGATAAAATCAACCATGATTATACTATCATTAACAACCACTCCTGCTAATGCGACCAATCCAAAAAGAGAGAACATACTAATCGCCTCATTTAAGACAATATGGCCAATTACCGCTCCGATTAGGCCAAATGGTATAACTGACATAATAATTAATGGTTGAAGATATGATTTTAAGGGGATAGCAATAAGAATATAAATTAAGAACAAAGCCGCTATAGATGCATTTGTTAGTTCTTGAACAAGCTTAACAGTCTCGCTACTTGAGCCCTCTAAATCAAACTCAAGTTGAGGGAACCTATCTTTCATTTCAGGGATGAAATTTTTAGTGATATCTGCAATAACTCTTCTAGGCTCAACAATTGATGAGTCGGCATCAGCAGATACAGTAACCACGCGAATTCCATTTTCTCTTATAATACTAGAATAAGCTTTCCCAAAGCTCGCTGTTGCGACTGATGAAAAAGGAATCTCATCACCATTGTTATTTCTTATTCTCATTGATTCTAGATTATCAATCGACGTTCTATCTTCTTCAGGGTATCTCACCATTACTTTGATTTCATTCTTACCTCTCTGTATTCTTTGTGCTTCCTCACCATAAAATGCCTGCCTGACCTGCCTTCCAACTGTAGCCATTGAGAGGCCGAGTGATTCTGCTTGAGGTTTTATATCAAGCTTTATTTCTTCGCCACCCACATTGAGTGAACTCCTTATATCAAAAACACCCTCATACTCAGTTAATTTTCGCTCAAGATATTTTGATGCCTCTTCCAGTTGCTTTATATCTTCACCAAGAATATTAAAACTAATCGAAGATTCTCCACCTATATTTCTTCCTGAATCAAAAGTTAATTTTTTTACTCCTGGCATATCTTCAACTTTATCTCGCCACATATTCTCAAGCTCAAGAACACTAACTTTTCTATTCTCGAAGGGTAATTCTGCAACCAATAGCCCAATATTATCGCCCGCAATAGGAGTTCCTAGTTCAGTCATTCCGCCAGTATAAGCACCCATTTTGTTAATTGGCGGTAGATCATTTGGATTTTTTTTCAACCATTCATCGTTAATCTCTAATGCGGCTTTTTCAATCCTATTGATCACTTCATCCCTACTCTCAGCTGATGAACCATCAATCATGGTCAGCTCCACGACAACATAATCACCAGGAACTTCAGGGAACAAAACAAATTTCGTAATTCCACTATTTAGTATGCCAATTATTATTATGAGTGCGGATAAGAACGTAGCGATCGTCAGTCCTCGATTTTTTACTGCTTTTTCAATCAATGGAGCATACTTATTTTCGATGATTGAATGCAGGTTATTTTGAACAAAACGATTTGCTCTTTGAAAAAGCCTTGAAGGCCTCTTGTACCAGGGAATATTACTATAAGGTGAAAATATCTCTTGTTCATTAATTTCATCAATCTTCGCATATGCTAGGTGAGCAGGAAGAATTAATTTTGATTCAATTATCGAGAAAAAAAGACAGAATATTACAACTACTGACATGGCTTTAAAAAATGGACCTGCAAATCCTGTCACAAATAACATAGGAGCGAAAGCAGCTATAGTTGTGAGGACCCCAAATGTTGCAGGTAGAGCTACTTTTTGAGCTCCTTTGATAACATTTTCGATGCTATGACCGTCGGCGCGTATTTTCGTATATATGCTCTCCCCGATAATGATTGCATCATCGACCACGATTCCTAAAACCATAATGAAGCCAAACAGGCTTATCATATTTATTGTCACAGGGAATGGACCAACAGGCATCAGCCATAATGCACCAAAAAATGCGATAGGGATGCCAATAACTGCCCAAATTGCAACCTTTAGTCTCAGAAAAAGAGAGAGGACTATGAATACCAGAAAAGCACCTTGAAGCATATTTTTTGACATCATATCAAGACGATCTTGCAGATATATTGATCTATCTCCCCACACTTCAAGATTTATTCCTTCAGGAAGCGTTGATGCTTTTACGCTAATATACTCTTTCACCCTATCAGCTGTTTCAATTTCATTCTCTGCCTGTGCGGCTAATATTTCCATATCAAGCGTGGATTGACCATTGAACCTTCCCCATGATTTAGATTCCACAAAACCATCATCAATATTCGCTATGTCTGAAAGAAGTAATCTTGAACCATCTGGATAAGTTCTTAAAACAAGAGCTCCAAATTCCTCACCAGTATAAACTTGTCCTTTTGTTCTCAACAGAATGTCACCACCATCGGTTCGAATTCTTCCACCAGGCAGGTCGATGGATGAGGCTTTAATTGCAGAGGAAATCTCACTCATTGTCAAATCGTACTCTCTAAGAGTGTTTTCAGAGACCTCGATACTGATTTCATAATTTCTATCACCGAGGAGATTTATGCTTTTAATTTCAGGAAAATTTAGAAGCTCATCTTTCATTTCTTCAGCGATATTTTTTCGCTGATATTCGTCTAAATCGCCGTATATGGATACAAATAAAATACCGGTAGGTATCTCAACTTTATAGACAACAGGTTTCTCTGTAAGCTCAGGAAAAGTGGAAATTGCATCAACCTTCACCTTTATTTCGTTTAATACTTCATTTATATCGGCACCTATTTCAACTTCAGCCCTAACACTCCCTAAACCCTCTTTTGAAGTCGATTTAATTTTTTTTATGCCTTTAGTATCCTTTATTACTTCTTCTATTTTTATCACAACACCTTCTTCAACTTCTTCTGGTGCTGCTCCTAAATATGGCACTCTCACAGAAACATAATTTATATCAAAATCTGGAGTTGTTTGTTGTCTCAAATTTAGCCCGGAGTACAGACCTAAGCCAATAATGGCGAACATCAATAAATTTGCTGCTACATGGTTTCTTACAAACCATCCGATGATTCCCTCTCTTCTTGGTAATGTTTCGTTCATTACTTTTATTCTACCCGGACAATCATTCCATTAACGCCATCTTCTATTGGCGTTAAGCTTATTCTTTGACCATTGAAAAACTCATCATTTATGTAACCGAATTTCACATCAGTTCTAATTAGATTTATATCTTTATATTGGATTTGATTTTCTTTATCTATTATTATCACCTGCCTGTTATTTATGATTGCTGAGCGAGGAATCCTAACAAATTCATAAGACTCATTAGGAAGAATTTCAGCTGACACAAATGTTCCCATCGGAAGTGCTAGAGTGTCTTCATTGTTGTTTAAATTATATGGGTCTGTTAGACGTGCTACAGCAAATATCATTCTTGTTTTCTCGTCAACCACGCCCTCACTCCTTTCTACATACCCAGATCTGGTTTTAGACGGATTCATATCAGTTCTAAAATTTACAGTAGTTGATTTCTGTGCTGGTGAGTCTATTGATGAATTTGATGAAGGTAACCCCGCAAATGAGACATCTCTGTCAGATAATGGAAGCCTAACTTCAGCAAATTCAGTAGAGAAAGTCACTCCTAGCTTATTACCAATATTCACATATTGGCCAAGATCAGCTGATTTCTCCCTGACCATCCCATCATATGGAAGTCTTATGATTGTGTTGTCAAGATCATTTTCTGCTTTGACTAATTGAGCATCAGCTGCAGCTAGCGCAGTCACTGATGCAAGGTATTCTGATTCAGACATATAACCTTGCTCTCTTATTTTTACTGAGTCTTCATATTCATTTTGTCGTTGATCTTTCAGTGCTTTTGCTTGCTTGTAAGCAACATAATATATTTTCGGGTCTATTTTTATGAGTGGCTCACCTTGCTTGAATATACCGCCAGCAATAAATTTTGGTGATATTTCAATAATTTCACCAGAGATTTCAGCGCTTAGTACGGTCTCGGTAAGTGGCGAAACCATACCTTGGCTACTGACAGGTATTCGCACACTTTCTTTTTTTAGATTTATTGCTGTTACAATTGGTGGCTTTATTGGTGTAATGTTTTTCTCAGGGTCTTTTTTTGAGGTGCTCATCAGATAGCTGATTGCAATTGATACAAACAATAAAATGGCTATTTTTTTCGTATTTTTCCGTTCACTCATTTTTGAAACACAATCTCGCTCAAGTATATGTGGCAATTATCTTATAAAGTGGAGCTTAATGCACTATTCTAATGTATAGATTTGTTAGCTTTTGCTAAGAGCGAACAAAAGCATTCAATAAGAATCTATTGCGCCCTCCTCGAGAGCATCATATATAAAGATGGTAATAGCTACCCAAATGCAAACAAAACAAATTAACCCTGCAGTCGAGAGTCTTTCACCATAAATAAATGCGACAACGAATTGCATCGAAGGTGAGAGAAACTGCATCATTCCAATAGTTGTTAATTTTAATCTTTTTGCTGCGAAGGAAAAGAAGAAAAGAGGAAAAATTGTAAGTGGACCTGCCATAATCAGTAAGAATGCCATAGTTGGCTTGTCGAGTGTGAATGACAACTGACCATTTTTTGTTAAGACCAGAATATACATAAATGCAAAAGGCAATATGAATAGTGTCTCAATGAATAAACCAACCATTGCACTGACCTCAATCTTCTTTCTAATAACACCGTACAATGTGAATGAAGTTGCCAAAGAGATGGAGATCCAGGGTAACTTACCGGCACTTAATGCAAGAATGATTACGCCAATTGTAGCTATCAGAATAGCAATTATTTGCCCTACCCTTAATTTCTCGCCTAGAAATAAAATGCCCACAAGAACGTACATGAGAGGATTTATATAATATCCAAGGCTTGCTTGGAGTATCTCATCAGTCTGAACGGCCACAATATAAATATACCAATTGATACTTATCAATATTGAAGTGAGAGCTAAATAAATAATCTTTTTCTTGTTTAGAAGGACTTGCCACAACTCACCAAGTTGTTTTGATAGGTATAAAATTAATAATCCAAAAGGAACTGACCAAAATATCCGATGTGCGAACACTTCTTCAGAAGGAACCGCATCGATGATTTTGAAATAAATAGGAAAAATTCCCCAAAACAGGTATGCCATCAATGCGGCACCAAGCCCTTCTCGTATTGAACCATTAATATTGTTGGGATTTATATTCATAAGTTTATGAAGAAAAATAACAAAGAGAACAAAAACATCATATCCTCACAAAATTATGACGAATGTCAATAAAATAGATGACAACATGAGCTGATTATTGCAAAAAAAAATAAAATGCGTTACATTTACAATATATTGTATAGTATTTTGCGTTATGAAATCAGCCACACTTAATTTACGAATATCACCATCCATCAAGGATGGCATTAAAAAAGCAGCAACTATCGAGCATAGAAGCATTGCTAACATGGTTGAAATTTTAATAAGAAGGCATTGCCAAGACAATGGCATAGTAATCAATGACAATCTGGAATCACACGGAGAAAATTCAAATGGATGAAAAAATGCTCAAAGCCATGGTTGCCGCGGGTGCTATCAAGAAGATCAGGATAATTGGTCAAGGTTCACGTTTTCATATTGAAGCTAATACACCTAATGGTGCTATTACTGCAGAAACATACAAAGGCAGTGTTAAATCATGGGTTTCATTAGATGCCGCAGCAAAGTGGGTAAGATCAATAGGCGTAGGTTCAGCGCAGATTAATATGACGCACTGGCAACCAAATCAGAAAGATATGATCATCTAAAAAGATAATCTTTACCGTCAAGGTACAGTATTGCTAAGATTATATTTAAGATGAATATTAGCAAAGAACAAATTGATAATTACAAAAAAGATGGTGCCATCATGATTCCGTCTTTATTCACTAAATGGATTAATAGTATAAAAGAAGGTATTGATTATAATATAGATAATCCTAGTGAATATGGCGCTGAAAATACTAAAAAAGGTCAAAAAGGAAGGTTTTTTGATGATTATTGTAATTGGCAACGAATACCCCAATTTGAAAATATAATTAAAAATTCAGATGCCAGGAACGTAGCAGCTCAGCTGATGGACTCAATGAATGTGCAATTTTTCCATGATCATGTTCTTTACAAGTCAGCTGGTTCAGAAACATCTACTCCCTGGCATCAAGATGGTCCATATTATTTTGTGAAAGGCAATATGACTGTAAGCTTTTGGATACCTGTTGATTACATCCCAATTGAATCATCATTGAGAATTATAAAAGGCTCGCATAAATGGACTAAAGAGGTTACACCCACCAAATGGCTTACAGGTGAGAATTTTTATAACAATAAGAAAGATTACATACCTGTGCCTAATCCTGATGAAAACCCAGCTAAATATAAAACGCTCCAGTGGGAAATGAATCCCGGTGATGCGATAGCCTTTCATTTTAACTCAGTGCATGGTGCAAGAGGAAACAAAACAAACTCAAAAAGAAGGGTTCTGTCTCTCAGATTTATTGGTGATGACGCCAGATACATAGAGAGATCTGGGAGAACCTCACCACCATTCCCTAACCATAATATGAGAGAAGGACAAAAACTGAGAGATGATTGGTTTCCCTTTATTTAGTTTGATCGGCATGAAGGTCCTGATATACCTTAAGAGTCTCATTTACGGTTATCTCATTATTGAATTTAAGCTTGATTCGCTCTCTAGCTTTTTGACCCATTGACTTTCTCAGTGACTCGTCAAAATAGAGTTTTTTTATAGCATCGGCGATTGATTGACTGTCTCTTACTGGAACAACAATCCCGCTAATATTATCCTCAACAAGCTCTGGACTTCCTCCAGAATTTGTAACAATTGGTGGAACTGCTGCTGACATTGCTTCTATTATTGATCTGGGCAATCCTTCTCGCTTATATGAAGGAAGACAAACAAGGTCGCAAGCAGCACTGATGGCAGGTGCATTCTCGCAAAACCCCGGAGAAAATATCAAATTTTTTCTTTTACTCTGCTTTATGGCTTTTTTAATTTTTCGTCCACGCATTCTTCCAATTAGTAAGAGCACTATCGGGATATTTTCGGGAACTAAATCAATAGCACGAATCAAATAATCGACACCTTTTCTTGGTCTTGAGTTTGCTACACAACCAACCACGAATGAGTTCGCGGGAATACTGTATTGATTTAGATCGGCGACTTCATTGTACCAGTCAACATTATGCCCCTTATAAACTCTTATTGGTTTATTGGAATTCATTCTGAGAAATTTAGGCCTCATTGACAAAAAATAATTCTTAATTGCGTCACAAACACATATTATTTTGTTGATACGCGGATTTAAAAATCGAATCCATGATATGGGATCAAAATAACTAACATTTCCCACGATCCCTCTATAAGCAATAAGTTTTATATTTTTAAGACCTATCAATGAAAATATTGTATTTGTAAGGGTGTTATTACTAAAGACATGTACAATGTCAACTTTCTGATCTATAAGATAATTTCTAAGTTTTTTTATGGCCTCATAATCAATTTTTCTTCGAAAAATAATCTCGAAATTCTTAATTTGGTGTTGATCAAGAATTGTTTTATGCTCGCAATTGCTTCTACATATTACAGATATATTTATATTCTTTTTGTAAAGACCAATAAATGTCTCAACAGTTGGTCTATCTGGAGATTCGGTTATAGCCAGTATGTTCATGTTCTTAGTCGGGAAAATTTAATTATTTACCATTCCAGGCGCTCCTGGTAGCAAAGTTTTTTAATATCATTAGATTTTCCTCGTTTGGCTCAGGCTCAGATGTACCAAACATCGCTCTTACCCAATGACCATCAGTTGGATTGGGCAGAATTATGAATTTATCACCATAATCATCTCTATCATTGCTCATAATATCAAATCTCTCATCAACATCTTTTACATAATAATCCCTCTTGTAATCATTAAGATTATCACCAAGGATTAATACTAATTCATGAGATTTACTTATTGCTTCTTTAGATGGCATTTTATTTGAAGACTCTCGATAGACGGTCAAATGCTGATCATCTGCATACGGAAATTTCAGGTATTGGAGTTGATCGAGGGCATATTGATATGTACTATCTCCTTGATTTCGGTTTGTAACATAGAACACTTCAACATTTTTTTCATAACAATAGTCAAGGAATCTTTTCGACCCTGGGATGGCAGATATAAGATTTTTTGGCACCCATTTATCCCAGATAGCATCATCGAAAAACTCTTTCTGCTGATTAATGATATAACCCCAATAACTTGTGGCGCCAATGATTGTGTTATCCATATCGCTTATTATTGCAAGTGGCTTATCGCTGCGTTTTCTTTTAGCAACAGCACTATCAACCTTCCAACGCGCTATATTAAAAGCCTGATGACACAGGGCTCCATACTCTGCAGCAGTCTCCTTCCAGGCTATAGCCCAAAGTAATGCATTACTCTTCATTGCGTCCTTCATTTCCTGAGCAGAAACATTTTCCCTACTAATCAGTGGGAATGTAATACCTGCGAGCGCCATCGAATTAATTAACTTCCTTCTGTTGAATTTATTCTTCTTTTTTTTTTCCATAATTTTTTCTCATTCATTTTGCAAAAAGTTAATCATATAATACCTATGTGAACTCTATTCATACAACTATGATAAATATTCTCGAATTCAAAAAACATCCAACTATTGTATTATTCCTAATTGTTATTTATGGATGTGGAAGCGGCGGAGAAAATAAAACATCAATAACAAATAACACAAGATCAACGTCTGATTGGATAGAAAATTATTTTTTACCTGAGATGACATACAAGAATAAATGTTTGAATCCAAGATCAGGAGTTAATCCGGAAACAAGTAGCTTATATTCGGATATCAAAGGAACATCATTGGATGAAAATAACTATCTCCGCTCTTATACAAATAATACTTATTTGTGGTATGACGAGGTCATTGACCGAGATCCATCACTATACTCAACAGAGAGTTATTTTGACCTTCTTAAAGCAACCCATGATAAATTTCATTTTACCTACCCAACATCGGAGTGGATTCAGCTATCTCAATCAGGAATTTCCGCTGGATATGGTGTTTCTTGGATCAATCAGTCCAATAAAATACGCGTAGCATATACTGAACCAAATACGCCAGCTTCCAACGAAATAGCTGGATTAGAAAGAGGAGATGAGATAATTGAGGTTGATGGGATAAATGTGACTGAAAATATAGATAGTAATTTTGTCAATAACATTTTATTTCCAGAAACATCAGGTAAAACTCACACATTTTTGATCAAAAAAAGGGCTTCAGGTGAAATTAAAGAAATCTCAATGACGTCGGACAACATTGTTTCTTCGCCTGTTCAGGAAGTCAAGATCTTCGAAAGAGAGAGTGGTAAAGTCGGTTATTTTTTATTTAATGATCATATCGCAACATCTGAAAGAGGATTGTTCAATGCGATTACTGAATTAAAGTCAAATAACATAAAAAATTTAATATTGGATGTTCGTTACAATGGTGGTGGTTATTTGGCGATTGCAAATCAACTCACTTATATGATTGCAGGGCCGATACTAACGGCAGGCATGAATTTTGAGACCATGGTATTCAATGACAAACACCCAAATACCAACCCAGTAACCGGCTCACCAATTATGCCAATTCCATTCTATACAAGCACAATTGGGCTTTCATCTTTGGAAGAAAATATTGGCCTTCCATTTTTAGATTTGTCGACAGGCGATAGTGGCTATCCGAAAGTATTTGTGATTACGGGAAATGATACCTGTTCTGCGAGCGAATCCATTATTAATAGTTTGATGGGTCTAAATATAGAGGTAATTCAGATTGGTTCTGTTACATGCGGAAAACCATATGGTTTTTACCCCACCGACAATTGTGGAACCACCTACTTTACTGTCCAATTCAAAGGAATAAATGCGAAAGGATATGGGGACTATAGCTTTGGCTTCAAACCAAGATTAAGTGCAAGCAATATAAATATGCCGAAAGGATGTTTGATCAATGATGATTTAGATAGCAGCTTGGGAAGCACAGATGAAGACAGACTGTCTGCTGCACTTTATTATCTGGATAATGGTAATTGTCCAATAGAGAATATTGGTCGTTCGCCATCAAGAACTACATCAAACACAACTTCTATCAGTAGAATGTCTGTAAAGAAAAATATCTTTTTAACAAATCGAATCTTTCATTGAAATGGCTTTTAAAAGAAATTTAATCATTCTTTTTTCCCTCTTTAATTGTGGCTGCTCACCACTTGCTCAGAGAGACTATAATAGCGCCCTAATAGAAGACATGACTCCTGAAGCAAAAAAAGAAATTGAACAGGTACTGAGTGCGGCCTCAAAAAGAATAATAAGAGGTTTATCAGAAAATATATTTATGACTGATAGCATTCTGGTATTAGAAAAAGGTCGCCCTCAGGATTCTGAAATAAGTTCTATTCGAATTATGACGAAACCAGATAGATATGAACTTATCCTTAATAAAAATGGTCAATGTTTCATAAGGCATGACGAAACAAATCTACAGTGGTTTCTCTTTAATGCGAGATGTGTAAGCCAATGAAATCTCTATCAGTTTACCTCTTACTTTTTTTTTCTATTCTTTTTTCTGCTCATACACAGGCAGAAAGGCTTCCAGCAAATTTTAATACCGAGGATAAATCATTAAATCAGATAATTAAATTTCCTGATATCAAAGGTGATATCTCAACAACTATCAACTGCTCTGGTGTTATCCAAAAAAATAGAAAAATAAAGTTTTTTAGCTGTTTCAAGAATCAACCAGGGGATGAGGTATATATATATGAGATTTACAAGGCATTTAAAAAAGCGAGATTTAATCCTGCTCAGATAAATGGAAAGAAGGAAGAGGTATTAGTTCAATTTCGTATCTTTTTTAAAAGTGAAGATAATAATAATTCAATTAATGTAATTAATAATTTAGGATACAAAGAAAATGTGGATGCTTATGGAATTAATCACATTGGTGCACAAAGAATAATTGGTGCAGAAATCTGGCAAAAACACTGCCCCAAATTCAACCAGTATAATTTACTGACAAAAACTCACGTAAATTCTGAAGGATCAGCCAGTAATGCAAGTATTCATGACTATAAAGGTATAAAGATAAGCCAAACCTGTAATAACTGGATTTTATCTACCCTGAACTCCAGTAAGTACATCCCAGCAATATCAGGCGATATTTTCGTTCCCTCAACTCACATTGAGGTTTTCGGTAATTGATGTAAAGATAATCTTATGGGTGAAAAAGAAAATAAAAATAAACTACTTAGGGCAGTTGGTGTTATTGGTATTGCTTTAGTTGCTCTTAATTCTACGATTGGCTCCGGGATTTTTACCCTCCCCTCAATTGTTGTAGAACAGGCTGGCAGTGCGAGTCCATGGTTATTTTTGATAGTTGGAATTTCAATAATTTCAATCGTTCTAACTTTTGGAAGATTAAGTAGTTTTTTCGCTGACTCTGGTGGCCCCGTTTTATACACTAAAGAAGCCTTTGGCCCCTTAGTTGGCTTCAGTACTGGATGGATTCTCTACATAAGCAGGGCTACTGCATTTGCTGCAAATTCAAATGCCCTCGCACTCTATCTTGGCTCTCTCATTCCATGGTTTGGTATGGGCTCAGGAAGAGTTGCACTAATAACATCAATTTGCTTCTTACTAACATGGGTAAATTACATTGGAATAAAAGATGGCATAAAAATGCTTCTATTTTTTACTGTAATCAAATTATTGCCGGTATTGATACTCATAATCATGGGCTTGCAATACATCCCAATTGAATTTTTTACAAAAGCCTCTCTGCCCCAAATGAATGGAATAGGGCCAACTGTTCTTATTATTATTTATGCTTTTGTTGGATTTGAAGGTGCAACATTCATATCTGGCGAATCTAAAAAACCCCAATCTTCTATGCCTAGCGCAATCGCTAAAACCAGTTTATTTGTCTGTCTTTTTTATTTTTTTATCATGATGGTTTATGTTTCTGTTGTTCCAAGTGAAATAGATAATGTAGGGGCTCTGGTCTCTCTTGGTGAGACATTATTGGGTCCAAGTGGACTAATTATAATCACGCTTGCTGCCATATTTTCAATTGGGGGCAATCTCGGTGCAATAATGCTTGCTGTGCCAAGATTGACATTAGCGCTTGCTGAACAAAATCTTCTGCCAAAATGGTTTGGAAAAATCCATGAAAAATATTCCACGCCTGGTAACTCAATTTTATTCTTAGGTTTAATAAGTCTTGTCTTTGCTCTATCAGGATCTTTCGTTTACTTGGTTATAGCAAGCTCACTAACGAGGCTGCTTGCTTATATAACAAGTATATCTGCGCTTCCATTTATCGAGAAAAAAGCAGACCAAAAAACCTTAGATAACTCCTACGAACTTCCAGGAGGATATTTGATCCCAATCTTTGCATTAGTCATATGCATCTGGATTGTTTTCCAATCTAATTTAGACGCATGGATCCTCACAATAGGTCTTTTACTATTTGGTCTGATACTTTTTTTTCTGGCGCGAAGAGACAGTAAAAATTATTAATTAATTTAATACTTCTTCTAAAAAATTGTGCATTACAATCCATGACCGATGATCTGCTTTTTGATTATACTGCATCCCATTCTCTGGATCATTGGCCCCTGTTTTTGTAAATGCATGCATCGCATTTCCATACGCGTGAACTTGCCAATCCGCATTTTTGGATCTCATTTCATTAATGAATGAATTAACACTTTCAGGTTCAATCATAGGATCTTCCCATCCATGCAAAACCATTATTTTCGCCTTGATAGCATTATTAACATTATTGTTTGGTTTAGAGAGATTCCCATGAAAACTTACTGCACCAAGAATATCAGCACCACATCTTGCCAAATCAAGAGCCATTAAGCCTCCAAAACAATATCCTATTGCTGCCAATCTCTTATCATCTACTGGTGCTTGTTTTTTTAATGTCTCTAATGCCAAGAACATTCTTTTTTGTAATTTTTCACGATTTTCTATAAACGGACTCATTAAGCGTGAATTTTCCTCTTTGCTTCCTCCATTGATATCCTTTCCATACATATCAAGAGCAAATCCAACATAACCAAGTTTTGCTATCTCTTCGGCTTTTTTGCATTCAAAATTCGTTCTTCCTGCCCATGCATGACCAATCAAAACACCGGGTCTTAATTTATCTGACTTATCATCCCATGATATAAATGCCTCAAGAACGTCATCTCCATCCATATATTCAATAAGTTTTGTTTTGATCGTCATATTTCCCTCCAATGATACTTAAAATGACAGAATTAAAATTCGAGTATTTAGAGGTTCAGGTATGGTAAATCCCTATTCATCGGTTTCATAATAATCATCTGGACATCCCCAATCGCTCGCTCGATGAACGCTCCTTCACAATAACACAAATAATAATGCCACATCCTAACGAAAGTATCTGAATAGCCCATATCTCTTATCTCATCAATCCTTTCATACATTCTCTCTCTCCAGTGGCTGAGTGTCGTCGCATAATGAGGACCAATATCCTCAATATTAATAATCCTCATATCTGTATTATCAGTGATTGTCTCTGCTATTTTTGACACGGAAGGTAAACAACCCCCAGGAAAGATGTATTTTTGAATGAAGTCGACAGATCTTATCGAATATTTATATTGCTGATCTGCTATTGTTATGGTCTGGAGCACCATCAACCCATCAGGTTTAAGAAGTTTCGAGCACTTTTTGAAATAATCATCAAAATACTGATAACCTACCGCTTCAATCATTTCAATCGATACCAGTTTATCGAACTGACCCTCAAGATCGCGATAATCCTCAAGCAGCAGGGTAATCTTATTAGAGAGTCCAGCTTCTTCCACCCTCTCTTTTGCAAGCTGGTATTGTTTTTCAGAAATTGTGGTGGTGGTGACCTTACAGCCATAATTTTTTGCTGCGTATATCGCGAATCCTCCCCATCCAGTTCCAATCTCTAAAAGATGATCATTCTCATTAAGACGTAATTTTTTGCAGATGCGATCTATCTTTATTGTTGAAGCCTTTTCTAGGCTACAATCTTGATTATCGAAAATTGCACATGAGTACATCATTTTTTCATCAAGCCAAGACTGAAAAAAATTATTACCAAGATCATAATGAGCAGATATATTTTTTTTGCTGCCTCTTCTGGTGTTTCTGTGGCACCAGTGAATGAATTTTCTTATTGGTTTGGAAAAAGAACCAAAACCAGAATCAAATCCATCAAGAACAGAACGATTCATCAACAGTACCCTTATTATTGTTGTAAGATCATCGCACTCCCAATAACCCATCATGAAGGCCTCAGCGGCTCCTAGTGAACCACCAAAAATTAACTCTGAATAAAACTTGCGATCATGAATTATAATCTTAGCCTTCAATGATGAGCTTTCATCCCCGAATGATAGTTCTTGATTGTTGTCCGAAAATGAAAGATGGCCGTATCTCAGGGATTTCATCTTATTGAGAGCAAGGCTTCTCGAGAAGCTATCAAAGAGAGAATTCGAGTTTGATTCCATTCGTTTATTTCATCCTTTCATTTAATAAATAAAAATTAAGAATTCGTTTTTCTCTTTCTAGGATGCACATAAAATGGGCATTTTTTTAGCCATAATTTTAGCGCTTGAAAGTGAATTCCAAAAATAATTTTTAACGTAATAAGTGGATACAAGATTAGTACTCTGGCAAGGGAGAGTGATGAAATAGATACTCTCTTTAGACCAATTGATGCATTAAAAAAAGTTTTATTGTTTTTACTATTACTCATCTTAACAGTTAATTTTTCTGCGGGCTCATTAAAAAACCAATCATAATCAACTTCCATCGACATGAATGGTGATACATGCATCTTTTTTGTAGGTTGAAATCTTCTTAACTTATCATCATTACTCAATAGATTTTCTGTAAGAACATACGTGCAAGTTTCTCCCCAGGGTGTGTTGGTGACTTCTGCAACAATTACATCCAGTTTGTCATTTTCATCATAACAATAATAAATGCTGATGGGATTAAAACAATACCCAAAATAACTTAAGTTAGTGAGTAAAAAAATATCTCCTTTGATTATTTTTTTGGTTTCTTGAAAGACCAAATCTCTGATATGAGTGTCAATGGATATTTCTTCGGGGCCAATATGATCGGATCTGCGAAACCGCGCGAAACTGTATTTGCCCGTACCCCATAGAAAATATTTATTGAATATTTTATCTATCTCATTCAACTTCAAGAACATCATAAAGATACTGTAGTTAAACGAGTGGACTATTGGCTCTGCCCTTTTATGAACTACTTTGCCTTCAAAGATACAACTATCCATTTACAATATCCTTAAACAGTGTGTGTGCTTTTATCGCGCTTTGTACGCCATCCTCATGAAACCCATTTCCCCAATACGCGCCAACATAGAAAGTTCGATTTGAACCGTTAATTTTTGGGAAATCTTTCTGAGCTTTCACTGCTGCGTTATCAAATATTGGATGATGATAGTTAAATGTTTGTATGGTTTTTTTTCTATCAATTCTGCCATCATCATTTAATGTAACCAGGAAATTAGTCTTGCTCTTTAGATCTTGAAGTATGTTCATGCAGTAGGTTAAATTCACTCTTTTCGAGTTACCTCCCCCCACATAATAATTCCATGATGCCCAGCATCTTTTTGATTTTGGCATGAACGATGAATCAGTATGCAAAGTAGCCACATTTTCTTGGTATCTGATTTTTGAAAGAATGCTTAATTCATCTTGTGATGGATTATTTAGAATCTTCAGTGCCTGATCGCTATGCGTCGCGATAAAAACATAGTCGAATTTTGCTTTACTGCCATTGTCTAAATCAATCTCAACTGAATCTTCATCACGATATATTGCTGTAACTCTGGAGGATAAGTACACCTTATTCATATAATTTTTTGATAGCTTTTTTAGATACTCTTTTGAGCCACCCTTGATAACCATCCATTGAGGTCTATCCTTGAGTTGAAGCAATCCATGATTATCAAAAAATCTCAATAGAAAGCGGACCGGCATATTCAAAATCTCGTCCTGTTTTGCGGACCAGATAGAAGAAGCCATAGGAAGGAGATAATTATTAGTAAAATCATTCGAGTACTCATTCTTCTCAAGAAATTCGTGAATTGAAATTGATAGGTTTTTATTTTCGGATGAGTACCTATTCTTATTAAACCTGATGATATCTCGAATCATTCTCAAAAAAGACGGCCTGAATATATTTGTTCTCTGAGAAAATAGGCCATTTAAACTAGAGCCATTATATTCAAGATTTATATTTTCATTTTTTACACTGAAACTCATTGTACTGTTCTGTGTTTCTTGACCTATATCATGCAAGAGTTTCATAAAACTTGGATAAGTCTTGTCGTTGAAAACAATAAATCCGGTATCGATAGCAAATTTTTTGCCATCAACATCAACATCAACAGTATTTACATGACCGCCCATGTAATTATTTTTTTCATAAACTGTAATATCATGATTCTCAGATAAGAGGTAGGCAGCAGTTGATCCTGATATGCCTGAGCCAACAATTGCGATCTTCAATTTTTTATGGCGCATTGAACTAAGTCAGCTTAATCTTGTCTATTTCTGCCACTGATGAGGAACCTTTACAATTTTCTCAATATCGTAGCCAATCTCTTGTATAAAATTGATGGCTTGAGAATAAGTTTCTTCATCCATTTCAGGATTTCTAGCCATCAGCCATACATAATCTCGTTTATTTCGCGCGATAATGGTGTAGGAATAATCGGTGGCAACATAGACAACCCTAAAATCAGCCTTTATTGGCCAAATAAATTGCATGCCCCACAGAGCATTTGAGTTGGAGTCTTTTATAAACCCTCTTGGTTTGTATGTTTTTCTCTCACCATCGAATCCACCTTTATTAAAAGAGAACTCTGTTTGAATGGTTCCATCACTATCGAGAGTATATTTCTCAATTGCATTAAAAATATCTTTCTCGAGAAATGTTGGTATATTTGCAATCACATACCAATCGCCCATGAATCTCTCTATATCGAGATATTCAACCGTTTCCATTTCACGGTTATGCGCCGAGCATGAGGATAAACAAATCATGACGATAAATACAAATATGTTTCTGCTTAAATTTTTCATTAACATAAATACCCCATATCTTTCTAAATTCTTTTCTCATTACTCTGATGAAAAAAAACATGCAAGCTATCAGCCAATATCAAAAGCAATGGTATGATGACAGCCCACCCGAAAGCGAGACCGATCATTGCTGAATTAAAATCACTAAATTCAATAGCATTTAATTTGTAACCACCATAATAAGTTATAGGCCCCCCGAAAAAACCAAAGATACTCGATAATAGTTTTGATTTTTTTAACCAACCCATAGATGAGTTTAGCGTTGTCGCGAAAGACATCCACATAGCAATGATCCAGTAAGTTGTTAAATACTCATTGATATGCCCAGAAGGATATGAAATCCATCCCAGATAGACAAAAATACTATCCAATAAAGCTCCTATAACTGCAATAATTGAAATTAGCGTTAATTCCTCCTTTTTAGAATCAATCCGTGACAGGCGGAACAACACGATAAAACAAATTACAATAACACCGAACCAAGGTCTTCCTGATGCCCCTCCCAATACCGCGGAGAACCATCCAATCTGAAATAATATAAAATTCAGCAGTTTGTCCATTTTTTACTTCTCTACTTCTTTTTTGCTAAAGAGATAGTGACCTATATACCACTCATTTCCATTATTAAAAGCAAAAAGTTCGGCGCAAGACATGAAGAATATTCTCCATCTTTGCCACCACTGTCTGTGATCAGGTCCATATACGCTCTTCATTATAGGCATTAAAGAAGTTTTTTTTGAATCCATATTTTTAAGCCAGGTATTGCATGTCTTGGCATAGTGGAATCCATTCCATCTCCATCTTTTTCTTATTGTCAGATGATCCTGAAAGAAAAGAGGTAAATCATCACTTGGCATTATTCCACCTGTAAAAAAATAACGACTCATCCAGTCATTCGGCCCTTTATCAATAAACTCATAAGGTACGTTTTTATGGCAGAAGATATGCATAAAAAATAACCCATCACTTTTGAGCCATGACGAAACCCTGCCAAATAGTTCTCTGTAATTTTTCATGTGCTCGAACATTTCTATTGACACAATCCGATCAAATTTCTTATCAATATTAAAATTTTTCATATCATGTGTGATTACTTCAATATTCTCTAGTCCTTTCATTCTTGCCATTTGATCGATAAATTCTTTTTGGGTTCGTGAATTAGAGACCGATGTAACTGATGAATTGGGGAAATTACCAGCGATCCATAGGCTCAGTGAGCCCCAACCGCAACCCATATCAAGTACTTGTTGTCCATCTTCTAAACCCGCCCTTTCGCATGTTGTTATGAGAGATTTAACTTCAGCGTCATCAAGCTCTTTTTCGCTATCAGACCAGTAACAACAGCTGTATTTAAAATGATTGCCAAGTACCAATTTGTAGAAGTCAGCTGGCACTTCATAGTGCTGCTCATTTGCATCTGAGGTATTGGTTGCAACTGGAGAATTATCCATTTTTGATATCATTTGCATTTGATTTATTGATGCATCTTCACAGTGAGAACTTTTGATATCTAAAAGTCGTTTTTTTAGCAGAAGTCTAATGCCAAATCTAATTATAAAATCTGGCAAGATTCCTTTTTCAGTTAATGTTATCAATGAATTATTTATTTTTTCTAGCATAATCTATATTGCTCTTATGAGGTTATTATATGCTGAAATAAGTGAAATTTTCATCCAGTTTTATGATTAAATTAATGTTGAATTTAAAATTATATGTGACTTTAAATTATTTAAATATATATATGTTTTATGTCATTTATTTATTTAAATGAATGGCTCTTTCTAGAGTCTCTTTTAAAATCTTTCTTTGTACATTACTACCGCCAAATTTTGCTTCGTCCTTTGCAACCATCGACAATAACTTCTCTGAATCTTTATATTCTTTTTTCAGAAAAGAAATAAGACCGTTAAACAAGTTTATTAATAGAACATCAGATTCAACATTTTTCTCCAATTCTTTCAACAATGATGTCTGTTTATCTGTGTTTAAAGATGTAGCAGCTATTATCTTATGCATATCTGCAAAGTTAAAGCCGAAATCTGGAAATAATGAATTTGCATAATTATACATTTCAATCATCCAGCTATCAGGTATCTCGATACCATTAATCTTACAGTACCAAAGCATTGAAGCATTATCAGCTAGATACTCCAGAGGCGATGTATCTTTATCAGTTAGCATGTAATTCTCATAGATATTATTTATTTCTCCAAATCTTTTTAATTTAAGTGCGAGCAATGCATCATGCCACATTAAATGATGTTTCATTCTGGAATTTTTCCCTTCCTTTGAAGCGGACCATTCCAATATAAAGGATCGGCCTAATTCATAGGAGTCTGTATCATAATGAATATGCGATATAGTGTGAGCACAGTTTCCATTTCTCGCTATCTGCCATGCTCTCTCTCCATATTTACATGCTTCTTTCAATTGTTGATTTTCACAATAAATAAACGCTTTTGTTGTCTCAAACCACCAATCGTTCGAATCAAAGTTAGATTCGATATTTTTAATTATTTCTAGATTCTCTTCTCGCCAATATTTTTTACCCGAGAATGCGAGTATTCCAAAAGGCCCTAATAACTGTGAAAGCGCCACAACATCATTTGGATACTCCTCAATATGCTGCATTGCAAAAGGAATAACCTTATCATTTTTTTCTAACATTAAGCCTATTAAACCAATCAATCCTTGCTCTCGTTTTGAGGATTTCTCACTGAATTTTTTTGCTAAATTTAAATTTTTTTTTGATTCATCAGGCTTGCCATCTACTGCGTATTGTCTCGCCAGCATAATATACGCGAGAGAAAACTCATCATCGTATTCTAATGCTTCATTAAATTCCTGAATACCATCCTGATCCAAACCGAGATACAAATCCATTCCCTCTAGGAAAACCTCATGTGCCATCAAATTGTCTGTTGTGACATGACAGTCTCTGGAATCTTTAAGCAATTTATCTTCTCTATTTTTGGGTTAGCGGTTTAACTGATTAGTTGAGAAAACTGCTTCTCAATTTCTTAAATTTACTCATCTGATGCATAACATTTTTTATCTCATTATCATCAATAATGGTTGGATTACCTGAATTTTTAGACAGTAGATATAATGAACATAGCCATTCTAATAATATTGCTCTGGAGGCTGATTTATAAATGTCACCGCCAACTGTGACTGCCCCATGATTTTTCATGAGTACTGCCTTTCTTCCTTTGAGATTTTTCGCTACTGCAATAGCTAATGCTTCAGTTCCAAAAGTTTCATAAGGCGCGACTTTGATTGGCCCGCCCAAATCTGCGATCTGATAATGAATTGCAGGGAGCTCCTGGAGAAGTGTGGATACTGATGTTGCATACAAGGAATGGGTGTGAACTATAGCCGATACTTCATTGTATTTATCATAAATAGAAACATGAAGATTCGTCTCAGATGATGGAAGCAGTTGCCCTTCGACAATTTTTTTATTTTTATCGAGAACTACAATATCTTTGCTTTTTAAATTATCGTATGAGACTCCACTGGGTGAAATAGCAATCAAGTCATCTTTTTTGATGCTTATATTTCCAGAAGTATTAATTACAAGACCCATTTTCTGCATTCGTTTAATCTCAAATACTATTTTTTCTCTTTCAATTTTAAGTTTCATGAATCATTACTGTTTAAGATTAAAAACGAATCCAGTGCTGATTGAATAGCACTTGAAAGGCCTTCAGCACAAGCTTTTGAATCAGGCTTAACGTCACCCTCGGAAATATTCATCACATAACCGTCAATACTCAAAATACAACCTGTTTTTATGTTATTCAATGCACCAATCATCATGACGGCGGATGCCTCCATCTCAAATGCTTTTATGCCTGCCTGTTTTGCAATTTCTATGTCAGCGGGGAGTTCAGGGCTATTGAATGCGTCTGAAGTATGAATAATACCTTTATGCACAGTAGTACTATTTTTTTGAGATGCCTCTAATAATGCATTTGTTATGTCAATATCCGAAACTGCTGGATACTTTAATGGCAAGAATTTTGATGTTAATCCCTCATCTCTTACAGCACCTGTACCAATAACATTATCACCAGGTTTAATTTCAACTGAACATGATCCAGCGGTGCCTACTCTTATCAGATAGTTGCAATTGATTTTCCCTAAATCTTGAATAACCATAGCTGTGCTTGGGCATCCAATACCAGTTGAAATGACTGATACTGGTATGTTTTTGTAAGTCCCTGTATAAGTATGAAACTCCCGTTGCACCATAATCAATTTAGCGTCAGTTAGCCATTCCTCAGCTATGAGCTTCGCTCTCATTGGGTCGCCAGGAACGATTACATTTGGAGCAATTTCTTCTGGCTTGCATCTTATTGCACGATATTGCGATCTTGAGTTGTCATTAGGATCCGGAATTTTCGAAAGATCTGGCCACACTTTACTCATTAACTGACTCCTTTTTTCATAAAAATCATAGCAAGCTATTATCAATAAATGAATCGTTATCAAAATATGATTTTATTTCATTGGCCACAAAAATACCTCTGTCTGTAATAATTCTTGTAACTAAATCTGAGGAAGTTATATCAAAAGCCGGATAATATCCTTGAACATTTTTTGGGGCAATATTCTTCTTATCGATTACAGTTAACTCATCCCCGTCTCGTTCTTCAATCTCTATCGCACTTGAATCATCAGACCCTATATCAGGACCTGATTGTCTCAATACATAATAAGGCACCTTATTTTCTCTAGCAGCCAGAGCATATTGGTAAGTTCCAATCTTATTCGCGACCGTGCCATCCATACAGACTCTATCTGCTGCCGTTATGAATGCATTGATCAAGCCTTGTTGCATCAGAGCGCCTCCCATTCCATCAGAAATTACCTTGGTTTTGAACCCTAAACTTGATGAGCAAAATGCAGATAATTTTGTACCCTGAAAGTAAGGTCGTGTCTCACTGCATATTATATTTAGATCAACATCTCTTTTTTTTGCTTCAACTAATAGATAAACATATGAACGATCTGGAAAACAATGCGTAAGAATCGTATCACCATCGTTCAATAGCGAGATAGCATTTTGAGCAGTTTTTTGTGCTTGTTTTGCCAAATCAGAAGCGACTTTTGAAGTCAGCTCAATAATAGCACATACTGGACATTGATTATTATCCATCGCATCCATCGCTGTCTTTTGGCAATAGGCTATGACTTTCTTTAAAGCTATCCCAGTTGGACGAGTTGATATTAATCTAGCAGAAGCTTTTTCAAGATTACTGATACTGCAATTATTTTTTAGAGACAACGCAAGACCATAACCCGCTGCAATTGATATCGAAAAAGCTCCTTGTATTGCCATACTCTCAATAGCAACCGCAACATCTTCATAAGATTTGCAAATAATAAAATCAACTTTATTTGGAAGTTTTCGCCTATCAAGAATTCTTACAATTCCGTCTTCCCAGGCAGCCATTCCTCTTCGCTGTATCAATAAGGGGAGATCTGACTCAACATAGTTGCCATCAAGACTTTTTTTAGAGGATAAGTGTGTTTTCAATCGTTCAATAAGATTTATCTAATCTTAGACTTTTTTATTATTAAAGAGCTTATTTGTATTGTATTGAAACATCATAATGCATGAAGCCAAAAAAGCAGTTATAAATGCATACAAAATAAAAGCATTTTTAATCTTTATGTTCAATACATCAAACGCAGGCATGAAATGCATAAGCGAAATAAAAATGATGGAACACAGAATGATAGAAAAATAAGATATCGATCGATTTTGAAGCAACATACTTGTGAGGGTTGCAAAAATAGTGATACTCAAGGCAAATACAGTTGTATCAAATTTAGTTTGAACTGATAACGAGAGTAAAATCATTCCCGACAGTATTATAATCATGAATAACTGATACAAAGCAAAGTACTTCATATCAGTGGTAATTGTTGGATTATAAATATCATTGATATTGTATTTTTTGCTTGTTTTTCTAATATCTTCGGGGCGCCAATAGGTTTTTGAAAACCAGACTTTGATTTTATCTGAAACTTTTTTTGTTTGAATTGAATCTTGAAGTATTTGGTAAAAAACCTGAAAGTTTGCCCAAATTGGATTCCAACTCCTAAGAGGGGTAACCGTTCCATATACGGGCTCAATTTCTGCTTCTTCAGCTTTATAAGTTCCAAACATCCTATCCCAGATAATAAATACTCCGCCGTAATTAGCATCTATATATTCTTGATTTTTAGCATGATGTATCCTGTGATTCATAGGTGTTATGAATACTTTTTCCATCCAACCCAGATGGCCAATGTGTTTAGTGTGGACCCAGAATTGGTAAACAAGGTTAACACCAGCAACGGAGACAAAGACCTCGCCAGGTATTCCAATCATAATCATTGGCGCAAAGAAAATCCATTTCCACAAAAAACCTGTGCTTGTTTGTCTTAAGGCTGTTGCTAAATTGAAGTCTTCCCCATGATGATGGACTACATGTGTAGCCCATAAAATCCTGATCTCATGGTGACTGCGATGCATCCAATAATAAAAAAAATCATACAATATAAAAGCAACAACCCAAGTAATCATCTTATTATTTGCCATAAGATCAATACTGAACTTTTCAGCAAAAAAGATGAAAACCATGCCCTGAAAACCAAGATTTAGCATTGTAGGGAACCGGCTGATAATACCAATTATTATGCTAGTGTACGCATCATTCATTCTATAAGTATTTTTTCCCTTATAAAGACCGTAAAAATACTCGGAAACAATCAAAAGAAAGAAGACAGGAATTGCCATTAATATGATATACGACGAATCCATAGATACTACCTTCTTACAAGAGAGATTAAAGAATAATTTTATTTTATTAAGAATCTTTAGTGAAGATCAAGCTCCATAACCTTAACCCATGCATCAATAAAATCTGACACAAACTTATCTTGCCCATCATCACTTGCATAGACTTCGACTATTGCTCGTAATTGAGAGTTTGAACCAAACACTAGATCAACATTAGTGGCAGATCTCATGTGCTCACCTGTTTGTCTATTAATGCCTTCGAAAGTGACTCCGGTGCCGTTTGGTTTCCATTGGACTGTCATATCAAGCAAATTTTCAAAGAAATCATTAGACAATTTATCTTTATTATCTGTAAATACCCCATGATTGTCTGCGCTTATGCCAAGTGACCTAAGACCTCCAATCAAAACAGTCATTTCTGGAGCTGTTAAACCCATCAATTGTGATTTATCCAGCATCATTTCCTCTATGTTTACTTCAATAGATTCTTTCTTATAATTACGGAACGCGTCAACAATCGGCTCTAAAACAGCAAATGACTCTATATCAGTTTCTTTTTGTGAGGCATCACCTCTTCCTGGTGTAAAAGGTACAGATGACCCCGAGGCTTTTTCAATACCAACACACCCGGCCAACACAATCATATCTGCAAGTGATGCTCCAACATCACTCGCAACATCTTCTAGAATACTGAGAACTCCACTCAACTGTTCTGGCTTGTTAACTTCCCAGTTTTTTTGCGGTTCCAATCTAATTCTCGCGCCATTTGCGCCTCCACGCATATCTGAACCACGATATGTAGAAGCACTAGCCCATGCTGTTTCAATCATTTCCTGAATAGTCAATCCACTCGAAGATATTTTTTGTTTCGCGCTCTCTATATCATAACTAGCATTTCCTTTTGGAACAGGATCTTGCCAAATAAAATCTTCACTTGGAACTTCAGGTCCTAGGTATCTTGATTTTGGGCCCATATCCCTATGCAAAAGCTTGAACCAGGCATTGGCAAATGCATCGGCAAATTCTTCTGGATTTTCATGAAAACGTTTTGAAATTTTATGATATTCGGGGTCTTCTCTGAGAGCCATGTCTGCTGTCGTCATCATGGTTGGAACTTTTTTTGATGAGTCCTCTGCATCCGGCGCAAGATCATCTTCTTTTTGATCAATTGCATGCCAGATATGTGCGCCAGCAGGACTCTTTGTGAGTTCCCACTCATAGCCAAATAAAAGATCGAAGTACCCGTTATCCCACTGAGTTGGATTGGATGTCCATGCTCCTTCAACACCACTTGTTATTGTGTCACTGCCCTTACCTGAACCATGTGAGCTAATCCAACCAAGTCCTTGGTTTTGGATGGATGCTCCTTCGGGTTCAGTGCCAACACTCTCCTCAGGACCAGCACCATGAGCTTTTCCAAAAGTATGACCACCCGCGACGAGTGCTACAGTCTCCTCATCATTCATTGCCATTCTGCTAAATGTTTCTCTGATATCATGAGCACTTGCCAAAGGATCTGGATTACCATCAGGCCCTTGAGGATTTACATATATTAGCCCCATTTGAACAGCACCTAGAGGATCTGCGAGATCTCTTTTACCAGTGTACCTCTTATTATCAAGCCATTCTTTTTCTGCCCCCCAATCAATTTCTTCTTCAGGTGACCATATATCTGGTCTTCCACCACCGAAACCAGCTGTCTTTCCACCCATTGATTCTGTGGCCACATTCCCAGCGAGTATCATCAAATCAGCCCAACTAATTTTTTTCCCGTATTTCTTTTTTATTGGCCACAAAAGTCTTCTCGCTTTATCCAAGTTACCATTATCTGGCCAGCTATTTAGAGGTGCAAATCTCTGGTTACCTGTGTTTCCGCCACCTCTGCCATCCATAATTCTGTATGTACCAGCGGCGTGCCATGTCATTCTGATAAATAGTCCGCCATAGTGTCCGTAATCTGCTGGCCACCAATCCTGAGAGTCAGTCATCAGAGCATGGAGATCATTTTTTAAAGCATCATAATCTAATGTTTTAAACTCCTCTCTATAATCAAAATCACTATCCATTGGATCTGACTTTTGGTCATGCTGATGAAGCATACTGATATTGAGTTGATTTGGCCACCAGTCTCTATTTGTGGTTCCTGTGCTGTTAGCATTGGTATGAGATCCATGCATAACCGGGCATTTTCCTTCACTTGATTTCGACATTTCTTCCCCTCTAAGTTTTGTCAAATTAATGAATTGAAGTATTTTTTTAGTATGTATGTTTGGATTGAAAAAATACAATAATATTTTACTAATTTTAGTTAGA
>TARA_B100001057_G_scaffold9274_1_pt1 | contig 48364 bp, 39 predicted proteins | sample TARA_B100001057 | Tara Oceans TARA_B100001057 (sample SAMEA2621839) | marine metagenome | biome: marine biome (ENVO:00000447); feature: surface water layer (ENVO:00002042); material: "saline water (ENVO:00002010), including plankton (ENVO:xxxxxxxx)" | depth 5 m | reverse complement strand
ATTTTTATTCTCATATTTTCAAGATCATATATTGAATTTCTGTCTCGATTATCATATCTAATCCATATCTTGACTTCATCCGTTCCTATTTGTAATCTTTGTGACTCAAAACCGTAAAAACCATTTCTTACTTGACTTAAAATTTGAGCTGTTGACAAATTCATTTGATAAGCTTTATTTTTGAGTCTTAGCTTTAGTTCCTTTAATCCCTTTTGATCACTGCTTTCGATATTTTTCATCATATTTAAGCTAATCATATAGTCTTTTAATATTTTTACAGCACTTAGCAGTTCACTATTATTTTGGGAGTAAAGAGCTATACTAATAGGTCTTCCAAATGGAGATTCAATATCAAATGAGAGTGATTCTGCTCCTGGAATTTCACCAACAGCTTCTTTAAAATACTTGGTTATTTCAGAAGTTCCTATCGATCTTTCTTCAGATGGGATTAATAGTATATTTAAATAACTTTTTTCAGAGCTTTGTGCGGTTGATAGTGTCCATTGATCAGCCGCTTGATTGTTTCCATATGTTTTTTCTATAGCCCTTATTATTGAGTTACCATTGTTAAACTCATCGCTTATTTTATTGTTAACATCTAAAATTTTATTTTCAACATAATTAATCCATTTTATAGATTTTTCTTCACTTGAGCCTGGCTCAAACTTTAAATTCACTAAAATACTTTCTCCTTCAATATTTGGAAAAACTGTTGATTTGATCAAGCCTGCACTCATTGCACTAACAGTAATAATCAGTGAACAGACAAATATTAAAATTATAGTTAATGGATTTTTTAAAGTAAACCTCAACAATGGAGCGTAAAACTTATTCTTTATAATGTTAAGTGTTTCAGTGGTTTTATTTATTATCTTTTTTAATCTGTAATGAGGCTCAACTCCCCTTAACGCTTTTGAATGAGCTATGTGGGTTGGTAGTATAATAATTCCTTCTATTAAAGAAAAAATTAACGTTCCAATTACAACAAAACCCATTTCAGGAAAAAAATCGCCAAGTATTCCCTCTAACATAAAAAACAATGAAAAAGCTACAATAGTTGTTAAAATTGCTGAAGTAACAGCTGGTAACACCTCCAAAGTTCCATTAATTGCAGCATTTATTCTGTCTTCCCCTTTTTCAAATCTTTGATAAATATTTTCTCCAATAATTATACCGTCATCGACCAAAATACCTATCACAATTATCATTCCAAATAATGAAATAACATTTAAGGTAACACCATATAAAGAGGCAAGGATAAACATCCCAGAAAAAGAAATAGGAATAGCTACAGCAACCCATCCCGCCAGACTAGGATGTAAAAATAGAGTTAAAACTAAAAGAACTAAAACAAATCCAATGACTCCATTTTTGGTAAGAAGTGCGATTCTTTGTTCAATAATAACTGAGTTGTCGATAATTATATCTGCTTTTATATTTTTATTGATCTTATTGAAGTTTTCAAGATAAGATCTAGCTTTAGTGGCAACTATTGTAATATCTTCACTATTAGTATTGAAAACATTAATGACTACGCCTGGAATATTATTGTAAAACTTTCTGTTAGGGATATCCTGCCAAATTCTTTGAACAGTTGCAATATCTTTAATTTTTATTATTCTCTCGTTTACTTTTTTTATAACTATTTCTGAAATTTCATTCGCGGTATATTTTTTATTATTACTTCTGATTTTAAAATTCTCGTTTTTACTTCTTATAGTTCCACCAGTAATATCAATATTTTCAGAATTAATAGCATTGTTTATATCTTGAAATGATAATTCAAATTTTTTAATGTCATTTTCTCTAACAGAGATTTCTATTTCTTCACTTGGATATCCAGAGATTCTTACTTTTGAAATTCCTTTCATAGCTTTTAAATCGTCTTCTATCTCCTCAGCTGTTTTTTTAAGTTGGCTCAAGGACACATCTCCGTTTATTGCAAATGAAATAGCTGGATTGAGGTCTTCCATTAAAGAAATCGAGGGGGATTCCATATCATCAGGAAAGGAATTAATCCTGTCAATAGCATTTTTTATATCTTGAACTACTAATTGATTATTAACATCATTCTCGATTTCAACAATAATAGTGCTAGTGTTTTCTAATGACCTAGATGTTGTTTTTTTTATTCCTGTAATTCCATCTATGTTATCCTCTATTTTAAGTGTTACCATCTGTTCAATTTCTAGAGGTGAGGCTCCCGGTAATACTGAATTGACAAAAATTATTTTTGCTGACCTTTCTGGAAAGAAAGTTTTTCTCAGATTGAATAAACTCATCGATCCAAATATTATAATAAGAATCATAATTACATTTGCTGATACTGGATACTTAACAAAATATTTTATGAAATCTCTCATTCTAATTTTTATATCTTATTTCCATGCCATCATAAGCATCTTTTATTGACTCATTTAAAATTAAATCATTGTTTTTTAAACCCCTGATAACAGCATTTTCCTCAGACACTTGGACGACCTCAATTTTCTTGGAAACCAATTTATTACCAACGATTACATATATTTGGTTTTTATCAATTAAATTCCTTTTAACTAAAAATGTGTTTTCAGCTTCACCGACAATGATTTCACCAAAAACATACATCCCATTATACAAGTCATTATCAGTACTCTCAATGAATACACTCATGTTTTGAGAATTTGCATTTATTGTTTTATTTATTCTCGAGACATAGCCTAATCTTTCACCTTCAAACTCATCACTTTTTAGTAATACTTTCGCTTTATTTTTTACAAGTAAGGTGTTTTTAATTGATGTGCTTGATTCAAACTCTAAAGTTTTAGGACTGTGATACTTAGCAATTTTTTGACCGAATACAATTGCCGTTCCGTTTTTTATTGATACCTCACTTAAGCTACCGCTAAATTCAGCAACAAATAAATGCTTCTTTAGCCTATCTTCTGTTGCTTTAGCATTAAAATATGTGTTGAAGAAATTTTTTCCTGATAGATAGTTCTTAAGTTTTTTATTTTCAATGTTTGGTAGTGGAGGTAAAGGAGTGTTAAATCTGATTTCCTGCATAAATTCATACCATGAGTTATAAGACTCTGGAAAATCAAACTTTATTTCTGAAACTATTTTTGAAACTTGATTTAATAAGGTGCTTTTTTGACTATTTAAATTACTTTCTATTTCTTCGAACTTTACAAAGCCTAAGGTATCTCCCTTAGAAAAATTGACTCCTGATTTAAAGTTTGTGCTATAAAATATACCATTAACCTCTGAAACTATATTTATTTCATTGCTCGAGGACAGCTTTCCGTATACAGGTACCGTTATTTTATTGCTTTCTAATTTTACATTTTCTACACTTACTAATCTTGTAGATTCTGTCAGCTTGTTTATGCTTGTATCTTTTTTAAAGCTCATTATAAGCTTTACGAAAAGAAATGATGCAAAAATTATTACTACAGCTCTTATGATTTTTCTTTTTGTTTCACGCATATTTTGGTCTTATATTGATGCTAAGCCTATTTTTAGGGTTTGCAAATTTACTTTATTTATTTGTCATAGTAATTGATGTAGTAACTTTGAGAGTCGCTAAACATATAAAATCTATGAATAAAGCGTTATCTTTGAATTATTATTTTAACAGATGTTTAAACAAGGGTCGATACTATCTAAAATTAATGCACCTAGTGATATTAAAAATTTATCATCAGAGAATCTAGTAAAATTATGTACTGAGCTTAGAGATTACATTATTAGTGTTGTCTCTGAAAAAGGTGGTCATTTAGGGGCTAGTTTAGGAGTAGTTGAGTTAACAGTTGCTTTGCACTATGTGTTTAATACGCCATATGATCAGCTAGTGTGGGATGTTGGTCATCAAGCTTACGGTCATAAAATTTTAACTGGCAGAAAAGATAATTTTCACACAAATAGAATCTACAATGGGATAAGTGGGTTTCCAAAAAGAAGTGAAAGTATTTATGACACTTTTGGTGTAGGTCATTCATCAACTTCTATATCAGCCGCACTTGGAATGGCTACAGCATCAAAGCTAAAAAGTATAAAAGATAAACAACATATCGCTGTTATTGGTGATGGATCTATGAGTGCCGGACTTGCCTTTGAAGGCTTAAATAATGCGGGAATAGAAAAATCTAACTTATTAGTAATTTTAAATGATAACTGCATGTCAATTGACCCTGCAGTTGGCGCATTGAAAGACTATTTAACTTCGATATCTACTTCTAAAAACTATAACAAAACCAGAAAAAAAATATGGAAATTGTTAGGGGAAATGGGGAAATTTGGACCTAATCCACAAAAAATTGTAAAAAAACTAGAGGGAGCGATAAAGTCAACTGTACTATCTGAAAGCAATTATTTTGAATCTTTAAATTTTAGATACTTTGGTCCTGTAGATGGTCATGATGTTGAGCAACTATCAAAAGTTTTAAATGATTTAAAAGATATTGACGGGCCTAAAATTCTCCACTGTTTAACGATGAAAGGTAAAGGGTATACTCCTGCAGAAAAAGGAGACACAACTAGGTGGCATGCGCCAGGATTATTTGATAAAAAAACAGGCAGTATATTCAAAGGGAATGGCAACAAATCAGCTCCTAAGTATCAGGATGTTTTTGGAGAAACAATAATTGAATTAGCCAAAGAAAATGAAAAAATTGTTGGAGTAACACCTGCAATGTTGACTGGATCCTCTCTTAAATATATGATGGAGGCTATGCCTGACAGGACTTTTGATGTCGGAATTGCGGAACAACATGCTGTAACATTTTCAGCAGGACTAGCTACACAAGACATTATTCCTTTTTGTAATATATACTCAACTTTCATGCAAAGAGCTTACGATCAAGTAATTCATGATGTAGCTATTCAAAACTTAAATGTTGTGTTTTGCCTTGACAGGGGCGGACTCGTCGGTGCTGATGGAGCTACCCATCACGGAGCTTTTGATATTGCATATTTCAGATGTATTCCAAATATGATTGTCTCTGCACCAATGAATGAAATAGAGCTAAGGAACTTAATGTATACTGCTCAGCTTCCTAATCAGGGGCCCTTTTCTATTAGATATCCTAGAGGGAATGGTGTTACATTAGATTGGAAAAAACCTTTCAAAGAATTAAAAATAGGTAAGGGGGTTGTATTAAAAGATGGAAGTGATGCTGCAATTTTATCAATTGGCCATGTAGGTAATTATGTTATTAAATCTTACGAAAAATTTCACAAAAAAGGTATAGATATAGCGCATTACAATATGATTTTTGTGAAGCCACTTGACGAAAAACTTTTACACAAGGTATTTCAAAAATTTGAAAATATAGTAACAATTGAGGACGGTTGTGTACAAGGAGGGTTTGGAAGTGCAGTTATAGAATTTATGTCAGACAACAATTACAAAGCGAATGTTGTTAGGCTAGGTATTCCTGATAAATTTATAAATCATGGAACTCAGGAGGAACTACACAAAGAGTGTTTGTATGATGCTGAAACCTTACAAAAAACTGTTGTTAAACTAGTTACTAAAACAGTTGCCAATGTTGGATAATCAAATTGTTTCAGTAAAGGAAATTCTTGAGTTAGAAGCAAGTAATCAAAAAATCGAAGTCAAAGGATGGATCCGAAACAAAAGAGGTAGTAAAAAAACATCATTTTTATCTATCAATGACGGGTCTACAATTAAGACATTGCAAGTAATTGCAGGGGATCAAACAATAAATGAGGCTACACTGAAGGATATAACTACAGGCTGCTGTGTTCAAATAAATGGAATTCTAAAAAAATCAATTGGTGCCAATCAGCGATCAGAGCTTTTCGCTGAAAAAATCAAAATATTGGGCTTGGCTGATCCTAATGAATACCCATTACAACCAAAAAAACACAGCTTAGAATTTTTAAGAGAAAAAGCGCATTTAAGGTTTAGAACAAATACTTTTTCTGCAGTGTTTAGAATTAGGCATTGCATTTCTTTTGCAATACACAAATACTTTAACGATAGGGGCTTTTATTATATCAACACTCCTATTATTACCTCAGCTGATGCAGAAGGAGCTGGAGAACTATTTCAGGTTACAAATTTGAAAAATATAAATTCTTCTGACGCTAATTATGAGAACGACTTCTTTGGTAAGAAAACTAATCTGACTGTTTCTGGTCAGCTTGAAGCTGAATTAGCTGCACTAGGTTTGGGTAAGGTGTATACATTTGGGCCAACATTTAGAGCTGAAAACTCAAATACCTCAAGACATTTAGCAGAGTTTTGGATGATAGAGCCTGAAGTTGCCTTCTATGATTTGAAAAAAAATGCTGCTTTAGCAGAAGATTTTCTGAAGTATTGTATTAGTTATTGTCTCGAAAATTGTAAAGATGATTTGTTGTTTTTAGAACAAAGGCTAGCTTCAGAAGAATCCTCATTAAAAAAAGAGCTTAGATCAGAACTGTCTTTAATAGAAAAGCTTGTGCATGTATCAAAATCTAATTTTGAAAACCTTACTTATACAGAAGCAATAAGTATTTTGAAAAACTCCAAACCAAACAAAAAGAAAAGATTTAAATATCTCATTTCAGAATTTGGGAATGAACTACAATCAGAGCACGAAAGGTTTTTAGTAGAAAAGGTATTTAAAAAGCCTGTTATCATAACTGATTACCCAAAAAAAATTAAAGCTTTTTACATGAGACTTAACGATGATAATAAAACAGTGAGGGCAATGGATATCCTGTTTCCAGGAATTGGTGAAATTATTGGAGGTTCACAAAGAGAAGAAAGATTAGATGTTTTAAATAAAAATATTCATGATTTCAACATTGATAAAGAAGAACTATGGTGGTTTCTAGAGACAAGGAAATTTGGAACTTGTGAACATAGTGGTTTCGGGCTTGGCCTTGAAAGATTAGTTATGTTTATCACTGGAATGAAAAATATTAGAGATGTTATCCCATTTCCAAGAACACCAAAAAATGTTTCTTTCTAAAGGATGCAAAAACAAAAGTTACAACAAAATCAAAAACTGAATATTAGTGTTGAGCAAATTCAGTTTTTAAACCTGCTACAAATTCCTGCAATTAATTTAGAACAAAGAATTAGAGAGGAACTTGAAGATAATCCAACATTAGAAGAGGAGTTAGTAGATGATGAAATAGAAGAAAAACCAGAACCAGGATACTCAAAAAATACTTACTCATTAAAAAGTAAGGAAAATAAGACTGAGAGGATCACTTTATCTTCACACTTAAAAAATCAACTAATTGGTGAGGATTTTGATGATAAAAAGCTTTTTATTTTAGACTACATCATTGAAAGCGTAGACGCAAGAGGCTATTTAACAAGAAATGCATATTCAATTTCAAGTGACTTGTTAACTAACCATGATATTGAAATAGACGAAGACTATATAAAAAATTGCATTAAAATTTTACAAACTTTAGAGCCAAAAGGTGTTGGCGCTTCTGACTTAAGAGAATGTATACTGATCCAGCTTCAATTACTTGAAAAAAATGAGATATCAGAAAAGTCCATTGAAGTTATAGCTGATTTTTATGAGGCTTTTATGAACAAAAAATATGAGTCATTATGTGAAAAATTAAAAATAGATTTAAACACTCTAAAAAAAATTTATCAGCAAATTGAAAAATTAAATCCTTTTCCTGGTAAAAGTTTTGATACAGATGAAGTGAAAAACAACTATATCGTTCATGATTTTTCTATCTTAAACGTTGGTGGAAAGCTAGAAATGAAAATTGAGAAAGGTCATAATATTAATCTTAATATTAGTTCTTATTATAAAAACCTAATACAAGAAACCAGTGATAAGGAAGCAAAAAAGTTCTTAAAAGAAAAGATTGATAAGGCTATGTGGTTCAAAGAATCGCTAATAAAAAGACAGATAACCTTAAAAAAGGTCGCTAAAGCCATTATGTCTTTACAAGAAAGTTATTTTTTGTCAGGGGATATGTCTACATTAAAACCCATGAAGCTTGCAGACGTTTCTGAACTTATAAATATGGACATATCAACTGTTTCAAGGGTCACAAATGGAAAATATCTAGAAACTTCTTTTGGAAGTTTTTTAATGAAAGAACTTTTTTCTGAAGCTTATAAAAAAGAAAATGGTAAAAGCGTTTCAAACAAGTATGTTAAAATGCTACTAAAAGACATTGTTGAGAAAGAAAATAAATTAAAGCCCTTTAACGATGAAAAAATTGTTGAAATTTTAGAAAAAGATGAGTTTTTTATTTCGAGAAGAACTGCTGCGAAATATCGTGAAGAATTAAAAATTCCCAATGCTAGATTGAGGAAATCTATTTTATAGATGCATTATTTTTCTTATTTGTTCCACCCTGTTTTCATTCCCCTAATGGTCTTCATGTTTATTCATCTTGGAAACAAATTCTTAGTTTATCCGATTCAAACTCATTTAAGCTATTTTTATCTCATATTAATCTTCACAACAATTATTGCTCCTTTATTAATAATAGCATTGAAAAAAAAATACGCAATCATTGATTCGTATGAAATTAACAATCACAAAAAAAGACATCATGCTCTTTTTCCTGCACTTATTTGGAACTGTGTTTGTTACTACCTAGTTCGTGGCTTATTATATTTTTCTGTTGAACTAAACATTATTTTTATCACTCCAATTATTTTGATTTTTATTTGTTTGATAATCTCTAACTTTTGGAAAATCAGTATACACATGACAGCTTTAGGTGGAGCAACGGGAGTGTTTTATTACCTGTCGATTACTTACAATGAATATTTTTTAATTTTTTGCTTTTTTATTATCATTTCAGGCTTGGTTGCTAGCTCAAGGCACCTCAAGAAAGCTCACGATTTCACTCAAATATACTCAGGCTATTTGTTAGGTGCATTAGTTTTTTTCCTTTTAATTAATATTTAAACTATTTAAAAAACCTCAACACTTCTTATTCTTACTTTCCTCTCTAAAATATATTCTATATTGTAGATTGCTTCATCTTTATTTTTTGGTATTTCCAAAACACTATTATATTCGCCAAAAGACATTAACTTAATATCTATTTGACTATTTTCAAAAAATTGTTGTAAAACATAAGAGTCATAAGATTCGATATAATTTTTTACACTGGAGATTCTCCTTTTTGATAAAGATTGATTATATAAACTTTCAAATAATGGGCTTGCATAACCCTCAATTGTAATCGATATGCTTTTCCCCTGTCTAACTAAAGTAATTATCTGATCAATAAGATTATTGAATTTATTGAAGTTTTTAATCAATGAATCTTCAAAAAAGCTGATGATTTGATTATTTCTGTCAAAATCATAATACTGGTTTTTTAAAAGATAATAATCAACGTAAGACTCATAATAATCTTTATTAGTAATTGTGTCTAATGTACAGCAATCAGGCTGATCATTATGAAAATATAAATTAATTGGCAATTCAAATTTTTGACTAAATTTTAATTTATCATCTCTAGAATATGCTTTTTTTAAAATATAAATATCGCTACAACAACTTATTGAATCACTACAATTATCTCTACTAGATGAAAAATAAGAAGCGGTATCACTAATAACTGAAAAATACGTTTCATCATAGGTAGAGTTAATCTCTGAGTAAGGTTTCGATAACCCCCATTTATTTAAAAAACCTGATGAATAATATATGTCGAAACCCATTGATAAGTCTTTGTTTGAACTGTAGTACATAAGTTCCCGTGAAGTTTCATAAAAAGGAGTTATTTCATCATATTCTGAGTTAATTGCAGGTCCTGCATTTATTGGTGAACTATATGTTCCGTCTTCATTTTTAAAAGAAAACCATATGTCCAAACCTCCATAGCCTCCTTTTCTGTCGCTTGCAAAATATAAAACTTTTCTATTGTTATGATCAACGAAAAATGGATTTGTATTATTATAATTTTTTTCGTTTATGCTTTTTGGAAGTGGTTTGAACTTTCTAATATTTGTAATGTTTTCTAAATATGAAATCTTACATGATTTAGCATTTTCACAAATACTAAAATATCCTGATTTATTATTTTCAAAACAAAAGTTTGCAATTTTTTTATTTGAAATAAAGTTAAGTTCTCTTGACTTAAACCATTCATCTTCTTTTTTTACCGCATAAAACAAATTAGATTTCTCATTATTTAGTTCCGTATAAATTGCTGTGCTGTCGTTAATATATCTAAAGTTTAGTTCAGAATTTTTAATAGTATTGATACTGCCCTTTAGCTTTTCTATTTGCAAAGATTGCGAAGTAGAAAAAAAATATAAATGAAGAAAAATTAAAATTAAATATAACTTGGACATCTAACTACTTTATTTTGTTGTTGTTTTTTAAAAAGATAGTAAATTAAAGTAAACTCAATAGCTCCATTATAATTGGTAGCTTTTGAAAACTCAGAAACATTAATGTCATATGAAAATGTAAACTCGTAGTTATTATGAAGAAATCCAGCTCCTGTAACTATTGCGTCAGAAAATCTATAGCACAAAAGTGGTTTTATTATGGTTTTGTTTTTAATAGTATTTCTAAAAATATATTGAGGATTAAAGCCTAGTAATGTTTCGTTCTGGCTGTTTTGAAAAGAATGAAAAAAGAATGTTTCATAATTTATATCGTTAAGATTAAAATTATAAAAGTATGCGAAATTATATTTCAATTGTAATTTATCATCTAATGAAATTAATGAAACATTAGGTTTGTTCAAATGATTAACGGATAGTCCAAGGTTGTGAGAATGATTATTATTAAAATCAAAAGAGTAATTAGTTCCAAGGGTAAAGTCAAAGTAGTTTTTTTTTGAGCTTGAAAAATATTCATATTGTTCAAAATTCAGTTCAGAAAAATTTATAGACCTTTGGTTAAAAGAAATTCCCGTGCCAAATGAAAGGCCTTCAACAAGCATAATATCTTTCGAGAAAAAAAATTTCAAACTATTATTATTTAGGCTAGCATTTCCAGAATTATCTGATAGGAAATTAATACCCAATGACCCTATATTTCGAATTTCTTTGAAATAAGCAGATGCTGAGAATGTTTTAAATGGTTCTGCAACACTTTGCCATTGACTCCGTGATTGAACTTTAAATGCATAGTCACTAACAATTTTATGACTAAAACAGGGGTTAATTAGTAGTTCGTTGTCTGAAATTTGTGAAAAGTGAGTGTCTTGCGCTCTACAAATAATTGATGAAAACATTAAGGTGTAAAGAATAATTTTTTTCATCTAATAAGGTTAATATTTCCTTTATATATAAATTCTTTGTTTCCGTAACATCTTATATCAAGGTAAAAATCAAAAACCTGGTTTGTCAAAATATTTCCATCGTATCTTCCATCCCAACAGTCAAAAATATTTTTTGATTCAAAGACTTTTTGTCCCAAGCGATTGTAAATTAGAATATGAAACCTTTCAACTACACCGTCATAATCTGTAACTCTATAAAAATCATTTATCTGATCCCCATTTGGAGAAAATGCATTTGGAATATTTATTTTTGATAGATCGCAATTATAATCTCTTACCTTAATAAATATAGAGTCTTTTTCAACACATCCATTATTATTTACTTCAACAAAAAACATTTCATCTGAATACAGACTCAATATAAATGATTTATTCTGATTGTTATTTGACCAGGAATATGGGAAGTCTGTTAAAAGGCTTAGTGTTACTTCTTGACCGTAGAATATTATAGAGTCACTTACCCATAGTGAGTCAATAGTTGGTCTTTGAATAACTTCCACGTAAATAGAGTCATTAATTTTACAACCTAAGTTATTAATTACTTCAACCTCATAATACTTTGAAAATTCTGGAATAACATATACTTGTGAGGAGTCTGTTCCAAAAGATGAGACGCTTTCTTTCCAGTTGTATGATTGAATTGGGTTTCCTGGCACTAAATTATTAACAATTATCAAGCTACTGTCTCCAAGGCAAATACTACTATCACCATCTAAAGATATATCAATATTTTCTGACTTAATTGAGACACTATCACTACTAAAGCAATTCCCGTTATCAGCTCTAACAAAATATTTCATAACCTGTATCGCTTTAATACTGTCTTCCGAACTTAAAATATTAGTAAAATTAAAATCACTAGACCAAATAAAGTTTGCACTACTATCATTTGAAACTGCTGTTAAAATAATTGAATCATTACAATATGATGTGTCATCGCTAGCTAATACACTAATGTCATCTACATTAACTTTTTGAATTATCGTGTCAAAACAGCTGTTATTATAGTTAATTACTAAAGCATATTCAATTGTGGAATCAATATTGGTAAATGGCCTTTGAATGTTGTAAGAGCTTAAACCGTTACTTGGGCTCCATGAGTAACTCGAATTAATTGAAATTGGATTATTTAAACCAATTCTAATTTTTTCATATTTGCATTTGTAAAGCTCAGGAGCTGATTTTTTTTGATTACCGAGTATATACAATTCTTTATTTATTGTATCAGAAATATTGCATGAAAGTGAGTCGGTTGAAATAAGTCTAACCAAATAATTTCCCGTCGTGTCATAGGTGTGTGTGGGTGAGAATTGATTACTTGAGTTACCATCACCAAAATCCCAATAAAATAATGTGTTAGAAATAGTATCTGTAATATTATTAAACTGAATCGTTAAATCACACCCTATTAGAGGTGCCTGAAAATCTGAAATAACAAGAGGTGTATTCATGTCAAATTTAAAAACTCCATTATTACAGTTTGGGCTATTATTTGTTGTTGAAACAGCTCCAGGATTTGGCTTCACTGGAAAATCATTATTTCCATCACAGCCTGCACAAACTGATTGGTATATTACACCTTTATTATCAAATCTTGATGTGCCGCCATCAACATGCTCTCTGCTTACATTTCCCCCAAAAAATGTTGCATAATCAACATTGTCCATACTTTCACTGATAACCATGAAATAAAAATCATTACCATCTGTTGTGATTTGAAAAGCGCTGTCTGAAGTTGGAAGGTTTAAGGTTGAAAGCTGCCCATTTATACTACTTCCCCAGCCTGACAGATAATAACTATTACATAAATCAACCATAAATGCTGTTGGTGATATGTCAGGAGTTCCTTTACCTGACCCTACTGCAGATGACCTTATGAGTGAGGATAAACTACTTGAAAGAGTCGAAATAAATTGTCCTGACTTTAACGTAGATATTGTTGAGTTTTTAATAAAAAAATTATTAGTGTCATTTGTTTGTCCTAAGACGTGAACTTGATCATTTTTGGTAACATCAATAAAAAAAACTTGATCATATGAGTCTGTACCAAAGTAGGTAGAGAAAAAGATACTATCTGCATTACTATCAATTGTAGTTATAAAACCATCTGGAATGGATGCATTAGAACTATTATAACTTTGCTGAAATGCTGAAGGTGTTGTGTTTAAATCTGGTGATGTTGTCCCTCCTCCAAATACAACATCATTATTTCTATTAAAATCAACAGAGTAAATACAATCGTCACCTGAACCACCAAAATACGTGCTCCAAATAATATTTGACAAGTGTCTGTCTAGCTTAAAAACACAGCCTTCTAATCCAGAGCTTAAATTAGGCTGGATTGGGTTAAGTATGGGGAAGTCTTTGGATCTAGTACAAGTTCCCACCACTACATTGTTATCGCTATCAATTTCTATTTCTCCCCTTACCTCGTCAGCGTAATTAAAAGTAAGTTTTGATGAATTATTTAAACCATCATTTAAAGACCCCCCAAAAAAAGTTGATGCGGCTAGCTGCCCCCCACTAGAGCTTAGTTTTGAAATAATTATATCAGATCCGTTAGGAAAGCTAGCTCCTATTCCATTAGGCACAAAATTAGTTCCTCCATTAAAACTTGTATCAAAGCTAGATTCAGTAATGGGAAAATCTTCCGATCCAGTTGTTCCAAAAATATAAAGCTCACCTAAATCACTAACTATCATGCTATGAGGTAATTCATCAAAACTCCCACCTAGAAAAGTTGAATATATTCTTTGTGTGCCAGTATTATTGTATTTAGTTATTGCTATATCTGTTCCTCCGTTACCAACACCTCCATTAAAGTTTAGCTGATAAGCTCCGAGTGTGGTTGGATAGCCAGGTCCAAATGAAATGCTTCCAGCATATAAGTTTCCCTGTTTGTCATAAGTAGCGGTATATCCAAAGTTATCAGCTAAAGAACCCGAGTAGGTTGAAAAAACTAGTTCTGGATCAATTACTAAATCATAATTCTTATTGTATCCCTTTGGAAAGGAAAAGCTAACAATATTATTTTTTAGTTGATACTTACAGTCTACATAGATTTTTTTGCCATTTATTATTTGATAAACTTCAGGTATTTTCTCCTCTACTTCAGTAAATGAGGCTTTTATAATGATAGTGTTATTTTCAGTTAATTTTATGTCATCTACATAATTATATTCAATCTGTATATTTCCAGGATTATGGTTTTTTTTAACATGAATATCATATTTTATATTATTTCCTTCAAAATAAATTACATAGAATATTCCTTCGTACAGAGGTCGCTTGATTTTATTATAGGCTCTTGCATTCTCTACCCAGTTTTCTTTAGCCCCAACATAATAATTTTCATAGTAATTAATGGGGTCGATATAATCAGTTTCGAACGACTTTGTTGAATTTATGAAACTAAGCTGGTATGAGTGAGCGTCAATATAACTATCTTCAGAAAACCCCTCATGTATATCTCTTAATTTTTTTTTATCGAATAAGTTATATGTAAAGCCTCTTGTCTCAACAAAGAAAGCCCCGTGAGAAAAATTACCTTTTGAAAAAACTTTTTCTGGAAGCTGACCGTCATTTTTAATAAAATTATTTTGTGAAAAAGATGTAGAAGTTAACAAAAGAGTTAAAAAAAAAGAAATTAATTTTTTATCAAAGATCATAAAGTGTTTCTGATTGTAACAACTGTAACAAACTGTCTTTAAGAAGCATATAATTCTCTTTATTTTCTTTTTTTATTGGCTCACCAGCAGGAAGCTTTTCTTTGTAGGGATCTACTTGTCTTCCGTTTTTCCAAAATCTATAACAAACATGTGGTCCGGTCGCTAGTCCTGTACTACCCACATAACCAATGACATCTCCTTGTTTAACAAATTTCCCCTTTTTTATACCTGAAGCTATTTTACTCATATGTAAATATTGAGTTGAGTATTTTGTGTTGTGTTTAATTTTAACATAATTGCCATTATTCCTGCTGTATGAGGCTCTGCTAATCGTACCATTTGCTGTTGCCATTATTGGAGTTCCTGCAGGAGCTGCATAGTCGGTGCCAAAATGACCTTTCCATTGTCCAGTTACGGGATGTTTTCGTCTTTTACTGAATCTTGATGAAATTCTACTGTATTTAATGGGTGCCCTTAAAAATGTTTTCCTCAGGTTGTTACCCTCGTGATCAAAAAAATCTCCGTAAAGCTTATTTTCTTCAAAATAAAATGCGTAAAAATTATTTCCTGAATGTGTGAAAGAACTTGCTTTAACATCTCCTATTCCAATAAACTCTCCTTCTACATATTTTTCTTCAAACAATACTGTAAAGTAATCTCCCTTTTGGATTTTAAAAAAATCTAATGTCCAAGCATATATTGCTTCAAGCTCCACAACTAAAGCTGGGCTTAGGTTATTATTAACTAAAGCGTTCCATAATGAGCTTTCAATAATGCCACTGGACAGCCTGTTTTTTATCTCAATAGGTTTTTTACCTACATAAACTTTAATATCATTTCTAATATCGAATACGACATATTCTGCGAGTGATTTTTCATAAATAAATACTTGTGCGGTTTCATTTGTATCTTTAGTGCATAAGACTGTATATTTTTTTCCGGGAACAGCTCTTCTAAAATCAAAAATATCTTTTGATTTTTTTACAATTCTATTAATTTGATTATGATCAATATGATGCAAGTATAATATCTCACCTAGAACCTGCCCCTCTTTTATCGTTCCATTTTTTATGCTAAACGAATCTAAATCAAAACCGAATTTTATGTTTGGCTCTTTAGTTTCTTCCTCAAAATCAATTTTAATCTTGTCTGTATTGTTAACTAAATAAAAGATGGTAGATAAAACAAGAACTATTAGAATTAAATATCTTTTCACAAATGCAATTTAGTGTTTTAAATATTTGCTGAAAAAAACTTATAGTTTATTTATTAAATATTGTGTGTCAAAAATTGATTAACAAAGTTGAAAATTTTCTTTTCATCAAAGTTTTTAGCTTGTATTTGAATTCCAAATGGTAGGTTTTTTTTACATTTTCCGAAAGGAACTGATATAGCAGGGCTACCTGTGAGATTAGCATGAACCGTAAAGATATCTTCAATGTAAAGATCTGTCGGATCATCAGTTTCACTATCTATTTCAAAAGCTGTATGAGGTGTTGATGGTGTGATAATAAAATCGAAATTTTCAAAAATTTTATTAGTTTCCTTTTGTATTAAAGACCTGATTTTTTGAGCTTTAGTATAATATGCGTCTTGATACTCAGAACTTAAAACAAAGGTTCCTAACATAATTCTTCTTTTTACTTCCTGCCCGAACCCTTCTGTTCTAGATTTTACAAATGTGTCATTAAGGTTTTCCACCTCACTACTTCTGTGTCCATATCTTATACCATCATATCTGGCAAGATTAGATGAGGCTTCAGCAGTAGTTAGGACATAATAAGTTGGCACTAAATATTCAAGAAAAGGAAAACTATATATATCAACTTGATGTCCGCTAGACTTAAGTGACTCTATTAAATCTAATGTTGATTTTTTGATACTACTATCTAGTCCTTTTAAATCAAGAGTTTCTTTTAAAAATGCTATTTTGTAATTAGGCTTCTTTTCGAAATTAGAATAAGATTCAACTCTTTTCTTACTAGACGTATTGTCATTATGATCATGTCCGGAAATTACCTCTAAGACTAAGGCGTTGTCAAAAAGAGAGTTTGATAAAACTCCAATTTGATCAAATGATGAAGCGTATGAAATTAAACCATATCTTGAAACTCTTGAATATGTAGGTTTAAAGCCAAAAACACCACAAAAAGATGCTGGCTGACGAACAGAACCACCAGTGTCTGAGCCTAAACTAACCATGCAAAGGTTTGCTGCCACAGCGGCAGCTGAACCCCCAGAAGACCCTCCAGTAACCATTTTTTTGTTTAATGGATTTAATGGTGGACCATAGACACTGTTTTTATTAGTGCTTCCCATTGCAAACTCATCACAGTTTACTCGACCAATAATTATAGCATCCTCTTTTAAAAGTCTTTCGATTGCTGTAGCAGAATAATTCGACTTAAAGCCTTTAAGTATTTTTGATGAGGCTGTTACAAGATGGTTCTCATAGCACAAGTTATCTTTGATTGCTATAATCATACCAGCAAGCTTGCCATGAGTTTTGCTTTTTATTTTTTCATCGATTTCATTAGCTCGATTTATAGCTTCATTTTCAAAAACTTCAATAAAAATATTTAAGTCTTTATTATCATATATTGACTTTATATAATTTGCAGTTATTGATAGAACGGTAGTTTTTTGGTTCTGAAGGTCATCTCTAACTTGTAAAAAAGATTTTTTGTTTTTCAACTCAGCTCTTTTCTTTGTCTTTATCAATTTCCTTGGTAGCATCTTTGAATTCCTTCATTCCCTTACCTAAGCCCTTCATAAGCTCTGGGATTTTTTTTCCACCAAATAAAATTAAGACAACTAGAACTATAAGAACCACTTGCCATGGTCCAATCATACCTAAGATAGTCATTGATTTCATAATTTAATTTTAGCAAATTTAAGAATTTGTTGCTTAATAAAGTTTATAAATCCAATCTCCAGGATCAACTTTATCATAACCCCTCCAAATTTCAAAATGTAAAAGAGATCTTTGTTCTTTTTCATTATATCTAACTTCTCCTATCTTCTCTCTAGTTAAAACTTCCTCTCCAGTTTCAACAACAACATCTTGAAGTCCGGAGTAAACAGTGTAAAATTCTCCATGCGAAATTAATACTGCCTTTCCTTCGCCCTTAACAACAAAGATTCTTGAAATTTTTCCATCAAAAATTGCATTAACTTTTGCTTTTTTTTCAGTTACTATGTCAACACCATTGTTAAAGGTTTGAACTTCAGAAAAAATTTGATGTTTTTTGTTCCCAAATTTTTGAATAACAACCCCCGTCTCAACTGGCCACGGCAACTTTCTTTTGTTTTCTGCAAACTTTTTTGTTAACTCTAAAGCTCCAGGCGAAAGGTTTAATTTATTAGATTTTTCTGCAAGCTCTCTTGCTTTTTTAATCTCCTCTTCAATAATTTTTCTGATTTTCTCATCTAACTCATCAGCTTTTTTTTGTTTCTCTTTGAGTTCTTTCTTAAAATATTTTTCTGATTTAACAAGTTTAGAAATCAATTGTTCTTTCTCAGTTTTTTTATCAGAAATTTTGTTAAGGTTTTCATATTTGTTTTCATAAAGTGTTTTCTTTTGAATGGTGTTTTCCTCAAGCTCTTTCTTTATGATTTCTAGCTTATTAATTTCTTGCTTTAACTCATTCTGTTCTTTTGATATTTGAATTGAATAGTTTTTTCTTTGAGTAGTATACTGCTTTACATATAATAGCCTTTTATAAGCCTGGTTAAAATCATCAGAAGAAATAATAAACATTAATTGATCTTTTAAACCTTTATTTTTACTGTACGAAAAAATAATTTTGGAATAATTTTCCATAAGTATTTCAAGCTCTGCCTCTTTGTTGGAAATGACATCTTTACTTTCTCGTATTGTTTTATTAATATTTTTTATTTTTCTTTCTTTTAGTTTAATTTCAATGTTTAGCATTTTAACCAAACTTTCCTCTTTTTCTATTTGTGTACTAAGAGCATTTAAATAATTGAAAGATTTTAATTTGTTTTGTTTTGTTTTTTCTAAAAGACCATTTGTTATTTTGATCTCATTTTCTATTTTTTTCTTCTCTTTTTTTAAATCGTCTTTACTTTGAGCGAAGACAATCTTAGAGACAACTACTAAAAAAAGAAAGAGTTTAAATTTTTTCATAGCTATCTGGAATATTAATCTCAATTTTTTGATTTGTTCTTTGAACTTTGTTGAGGTTGATTTTTAAAAAAACAGCTTCTTTATCTTCTTTTTTTAAAATTATATTTTTAGGCAATTTAGAAAATGTGGCATCATTAAATTCACTAAAAAGTAAATGAAAAGTGGTTCCTTTAAATTCTAATTCGGTATTCTCAAAATTCTTTATTTTCTCCAATAAACTTTCATTCAAGATGTTTATTGAGTCATTAAAGCTTATTTTTTGATAGTTTTTTTTAATTCTATTGATTAAAAAAAGTGTGTCTGCTATTAAAATAACACGAAAAAGCTCTAAGTTAAATAATGAATTTACTGAAACCCATAGATTATCATTATAATCGAAAATTAAATTAATTTTTCCATTCGTTGGAGAGTTTTTTTCGTAGTACGTAAATTCTCCTGAGGCTTTGAAGCTGTTTTTAATTTGCAAATCAGAATTTTGTCTTTCATTAACATTTGTATTTGTTAAATAAGGAAGGCTACAGGATGTTAAGAAAAAAAACAACAAGTATTTAAGCTTACTCATATAATTTTTTTTCCCTTATTTTTTTTTCCAATAGTTCTGAACCCTTTCCAAAAGCCTTAGCTTGTTCCCATTTTTCAAACGCCTCATTTTTTTTGTTTAGCCTATAAAGTATATCTCCATAATGTTCTAAAACAACAGGACTTTCGCTACTTCCATTTTCAAAAGCCTTCACAATCCATGATAAAGCCTCATCATATTGTTGTAATTTATAAAGTATCCATGCATATGTGTCTTGAAATGTTCCGTTGTTAGGCTCTAGCAAATTACTATTAAATGACATTTCTTTTGCTTTTTCTAAATCCACACCTCTTAAAGATAAGTAGTAGCTATAATTATTTAATACAGTTGGATTTGACGGATTTATCTTAATTGACAATTCAAAAAGAGAATCTGAAGACTCATACTCTTTTGTTTCATTATAACATTCTGCTAAAGAATTATAAAATTCATTTAATAAAATATTGTTGTCAAAAACGTATTCTATGCCTTGATTAAAAATATTGATAGAGGTTGTATATTGTTTTTTTCTAAGCAAGGATATTCCATTAAAGTAATAAAAAACAGCATTTGTTGGAAAATATAATAAAGCTTCTTCTGTAATATTTAGCACCTTATCATATTCATTTCTTTCAGCATTTACAAAAATTAGTTGAGTCCAAATTTGAGGCTTGGATTTGTCAATTTTTAAAACTTCATTATAATAAACCTCTGCCGAGTCAAGCTGTCTATCCTCATAAAGTAAATCTCCAAAGACAGCATATGACTTAGGGTCTAAGGGATGTGCTTGGACTATTTTTCTGCAAAGATAAAATGCTTGAGCCTTATAACTTGAGTCTTGTAATAAGTTTAAATAAGAGACTAATATTGGTATTTTCCCATCAACACTTAAACTACTGCTTTCAAACGCTCTAGCGAGCTCCTCAAAAGCTTTTTCATTTTCTCCAATAGATTTATAGTAGTCATATAACATTAGATAAACCCTTCCATTATCTTTATCTATATTAGAAATTTTCTTAAAAATTTCAAATGCTTTTTCTTTTTCATTATTTAGCAAATAACCCTCAGCTAAAATTTCCAAGACATCTGTGTCCTCAGGAAACTCTTCTGCTAGCCTTAAAAGCTCATTGTTTCCACTTTCTACATCTAAGATTTGCATATATATTTTATGCTTTTGTAAAGAAAGCATTTTGTTGATTCCTATTATAATTTCAAGTTCATTGTATGTTTTTATTGCACCTTTAAAATCACTTGATAGTATATAAATATCCGCTAATTCATAAAAGTATATTTCGCTTTTTTTATTCGTTTTGGTTAAGGATTTATATATGTCTTTAGCCTGATGGTATTTTTTTTGCTTACTAAGCAAACGAGCACATAAATACGCATATGTTTCATTGCCCTCGTCTAGCTTATAAGCTTTTAAGGAATATTCTAGCGCTTGATTGCTTTGGTTTAGGTTTTTGTAGATTTTTGCCGCCTCATATAAAGGTGCTGCAGCGTTAGGATCAGTTTTTATGCATTTTTCAAATAGTACTAAAGCATCCTCATAGTTTTCAAGATGTTTTTGTTTTAATGCTTCAAAAAAATTATGATCAAACCTCTTTCTTTCACCATTACTTAAAACAAGCTTAGTTTTATTTTTTTCTCTTTTTTTATTCCACTGGGAATATGTGTATTCTGAGGAAAAAATTAATGAACATAATATTAAAATTTTAACTTTCATTCTATGACAGTAAAGTCTCCTATACTAACTTGATTAGAGGTGTTTTTTCCATCTATTGATGTAAAACTACCAACCATTGAATTTTTGAGTTTAATTTTACTAATATCATTATTACTTTGCAAAATAACGTTGTTCAGCTCAGAATCTTCTATTTTGTTATTGTCCTCAATTGAGACATGCGGACCAATTTTAGAGTCTTTAATGAAATTATTTTTTCCAATATAGCATGGTTCTATAATTTCACAATTAATAATTTGGCTACTGGTGGCTACTTTGTTTTTTTGATGATGTAATACCCTTTGATTAGTGTAACATGTTGCGTCTTTGTTACCGCAATCTAACCATTCTCGAACCTCTGCTGGGCCAAACTTATAATTTTTGTTTTTCATATTTTCCAAAGCATTGGTAAGTTGGTATTCACCTTTGTCTTTTATATTATTGTCAATCAAAAACTTTATTTCACTTTTTAAAATTGATGAATCTTTAACGTGATAAATTCCAATAATGGCAAGGTCCGAAACAAATACATCCGGTTTCTCAACAAAGTCTGTGATAATATCCTTATCCAATTTTACAACTCCAAATGAGCTAGGGTCATCTATTTGTTTTACCCATATTGTTCCATCTAAAGATTTATTTATATTAAAAGCAGACTTAAATAAAGTGTCAGCAAAAGCTATTACACAGCCTCCATTCATTATTTTTTCAGCACATAAAACAGCATGCGCTGTTCCTAAGGGCCTGTCTTGATAAAAGATATGCCCATTAGCCCCTAACTTTTCTGCAATTTTTATTAAGTCTTCTTCCACCTCAGTACCAAAATCGCCAACAACAAATCCAATATTGTCAATTGCTTCCTCAAATGAAGCAGATATTTCTTCAACCAATCTTTGAACTATTGTCTTTCCAGCTATTTTGATTAAAGGCTTTGGTGTAGTAAGAGTATGCGGTCTTAGCCTTGTACCTCTTCCAGCCATAGGTATTATAATATTCATTTTAAAATTTTTATATAAATTGTTTAAGTTTTGGAGCCTCCCATCCTTTTGGCTTTAGCACTTTTCCGTCCTCACGTTTAATTACTTTTCCTGTTTCTGTATTGATTTTAGCAAAGTTTGTCTTCATCACTTCTTCCCATGCACTTTTGCCTTTAAAATCACCTGCTCTAATGGCACCTAATGTAACCACTAGGATGTCGATTAACGCATCTAATTGTTCTACTCTATCGTTTTCTTTAATAGCTTCTTCTAATTCATCCATTTCTTCTCGAATTAGATTAAGATACATATCGTAATTTTCTTTGCTTGGCTCTTGATCACAAGCCGTTGCGAATTTGTTTATATCTTCAAATACATCTGTCATTTTGTTCTTAATTTTTTTGTTTTAAACTCTAACACATAAGCTGCAAAAATAAAGATTAGGATGTAGATAGAATTAATTATTTCTCCTAAGTTATAAAATTGACTAATCATAAAAATAAAAAGCATTAAAATAAAGTATGTTGATATTGACCTTAAATCATATGGGACTTTGTAATTAGACCTTGAAAAATAAAATGAAACTATGGTCATTGTTACATAACAAACTAAAGTAGTTATTGCAGATCCAAAAATACCAATAACTGGCACAAGCATGAAGTTTAGTGATATAGTAATAGCTGCTCCAAAAATTGAAATATATGCCCCGTAGTGTGTTTTGTCTGTTAATTTATACCAAATAGATAAATTATAATAAAGTCCAAAGAAATAATTAGCAAGCATGAGAACGGCAACAATCTTAAAGCCTCTTACATCATGAAATTGTGTTCCAATAAAGTGTTTGAACAAATCGAAATTAATCATTACTACTAAAAAAATAGTTGAAGAGGCAATAACAAAATATTTCATTACATCAGCATATAATTTTTTTGAATCTTTTACTTTCTTATACTTAAAATAAAATGGCTCGGCCGCATATCTAAATGTTTGTATAAATAGCATCATAAATATTGATATTTTATAAAAAGCACCATAAATTCCGATTTCATACATTATATCTCCACTTGGGTTTGCTGATGTATCTTCTATTGATGGTAATAGTTTTTTTAAAAGTATCCTATCAACAGTTTCGTTTATCATTCCTGCCAAGCCCGCTATCATAAGTGGTAATGAATACCTGATCATTTGTTTCCATAAAATGTAATTAAGGCCCCACCTTATACCTTTCATTTCTGAAAGTAAAACTAATAAGGTTGCTGAGGAGGCAATTAAGTTTGCTATAAAGACATAACCAACTCCAACTTGTGGGTCGTAAAAGCTTTTTGTTAGATAAGATAGTGTGTCTTCGCTTTGTAATAGTGGACAGACAACAAGAAAAAACAATACTGCAAAGATATTTATGGCTATAGACATGACTCTAACTAGTGAAAATTTTAAGGCATTGTTATCATATCTTAACTTAGCAAAAACAATAGAACATACCGCATCAATTCCCACAATAATTGAAAACCATTTAACGTACTCTTGATTATTTGGATAGCCTAAAAAGCTTGAAATTTCAAATGAAAAAAGGAACACGCAAAAAATAAATAGTGTTGAAGATAGTAGTAAAGAGATTAAAGCTGTGCTATAAACATATTTTTTATCTTCATTTTTTTGTTTAAACCTAAAGAATGCTGTTTCCAAGCCGTATGTTAAAAAAACAATCAGGAACGCAATGTAAGCATACATTTCTGTAATAACACCATACTCTCCAGGATTGAATCCTCCAATTTCTGGTCTTGTTAGAATAGGTGTAAGTAAATAGTTTAATAGTCTTCCTATAACACTACTAACTCCATATATGGCTGTTTGACCGGCTAATTTTTTTAATTGAATCAATTATATTTTGGTTTTCTTTTTTCAAGAAAAGCGGTTGTCCCTTCAATGAAGTCATCTGTTTGAAAACATTTACCAAACTCCTCAATTTCAGTTTCAAACCCACTTTCATTCTTTAAACTTGCATTTATGCATTTTATTGCCTTTGAAATTGCTCTTGGAGAGTTTTTAATAATTTTTCTAGCTATATTTTCACAGGTGGGCAAAAGCTCCTCTAGCTCACAATATTCGTTTATTAAACCACTATGCTTTGCGTCTTCAACCCCAATCATTTTAGCTGTTAATATATATTCCATTGCTCTTCCTTTTCCAACTAAATTTGTTAGCCTCTGCGTTCCTCCGTATCCGGGAATTACACCTAGTGAAACTTCTGGAAGTCCAAGTTTAGCGTTTTTCGAAGCAACTCTAATATGTGCAGATAATGCAAGCTCAAGGCCTCCTCCTAATGCATATCCATTTATAGCTGCAATGACTGGTTTTGTAAAATCTTCAATTAAGTTGAATAGGTTTAAATGACCGTTTCGCGATAGATCTGCGCCCTGTTTGTTATCGTAATTGCTAAACTCTTTTATGTCTGCTCCAGCTACAAAAGATTTTTCTCCAGCCCCTATTAAAACTATAACCCTTGTGTTTTTATCATTTTGCAAGTTATTGAAGACTTTTCCAAGCTCTTCGATTGTAGAAATGTTTAGTGCGTTTAGTTGTTTAGGCCTATTAATAGTAATAGTTGTAATAAGTTCTTTGTTGGAAATTAATAGATTGTTCATTTAACACAATTTTAATTGTAAATATATAAAAAGGTATTAACAGGGCTTAACCTTTAAGGGCCTCTGCTCCACCAACGATTTCAAGTATCTCTCCAGTAATTGCAGCTTGTCTTGCTTTATTATATGAAAGTGTTAATTCATTTTTTAATTCAGTGGCATTATCTGTAGCCTTATGCATTGCAGTCATTCTAGCTCCATGCTCTGATGCATTTGAATCTAATATTGCTTTAAAGAGTTGTGTTTTTAATGATTTCGGTATTAATTCGTTTAAAATTTCATCCTTACCAGGCTCGTAAATATAGTCTACAGCTTCTTGGCTATTTTCAGATTGAGTTTTATTAAGCGGTAAGAAATCCTCTTGCATAACAATTTGAGTTGCAGCGTTTTTAAATTGATTATAAACTAAGACAACTTTATCAAATTTTTCATTTGCAAAATCATTTAATATGAGCTCTGCGATTTTTGACACATCTTCATAGTTAACATCTTGAAAAACATCATCATGAGTTGAATGAACATTGTATTTGTTTTTTTCAAAAAACTCTGAAGACTTTTTTCCAATAGACAATATTGTTAATTCTGACTTAGAGTTTAACTCTTTTTCTATCTCAATTATTTTTTTGATAATATTTGCATTAAAACCGCCGCATAAACCCCTATTAGATGAAATTGGAACAAGTAAAGTTTTATTAACATCTCTTACTTCTGAATACTTGTTTTGAGAACTGTCTTCTGAAGCTGATGATACTGATGACATAATTTCTGTTAACTTATTTGAATATGGTCTTAATTGTATTATAGCGTCTTGCGCTTTTTTCAACTTGGCGGCAGAAACCATTTTCATAGCTGAAGTTATCTGTATCGTAGATTTTACAGATGTTATTCTAGATTTTATTTCTTTTAAATTAGGCATTTTCCTTGTACTTTGGAGCTAATTCTCTCACTGCTTTCTCTAGACATGCTGTTATCTTATCATCATATTTGCCTGATGCTAAATGATCCAACACATCTTGATGTTTAGTATGTAAAAAAGAAATGTACTCCTTTTCAAATTCTTTTATTTTAGAAACAGGAACGTCCATTAGCAGGCCTTTTGTTCCGCAGTAAATTATAGCTGCTTGCTCCTCTACTCTTAAAGGAGAGTATTGACCTTGCTTTAAAATTTCAACATTTCGTTTTCCCTTTTCAATTACGGCTGTTGTTGCAGCATCAAGGTCTGATCCAAATTTTGCAAAAGCCTCTAATTCTCTGTACTGAGCCTGATCTAACTTAAGTGTTCCTGCTATTTTTTTCATTGATTTAATTTGAGCGGATCCACCTACCCTAGAAACTGATATTCCTACGTTAATTGCCGGCCTTACTCCTGAGAGAAATAAGTTTGACTCAAGAAAGATTTGACCGTCGGTAATTGAAATTACATTAGTTGGTATATATGCGGAAACATCTCCCGCTTGTGTTTCAATGATCGGTAACGCTGTTAATGACCCCCCTCCTTTTACTTTTGATTTTAAAGAATCTGGGAGATCGTTCATTTGAGAAGCTATTTTATCATCATTTATGACTTTTGCCGCTCTTTCTAACAGTCTAGAGTGTAAATAGAACACGTCTCCTGGATAAGCCTCTCTGCCCGGAGGCCTTCTTAGAAGTAGTGAAACCTCTCTATATGCAACGGCTTGTTTTGACAAATCATCAAAAACTATTAAAGCAGGTCTTCCTGTATCTCTAAAATACTCTCCGATTGCAGCGCCAGAAAGAGGAGCGTAAAATTGAAGAGGTGCAGGGTCACTTGCATTAGCTGAAACAATTACAGTATATTCAAGTGCGCCCGCTTCTTGTAATGTCTTTGCAATTGCTGCAACTGTTGAGGCTTTTTGTCCTACAGCAACATAAATACAAAATACGGGCTCACCTTTTTCATAAAACTCTTTCTGGTTGATGATTGTATCAATTACAACAGCTGTTTTCCCCGTTTGTCTATCCCCGATAACTAATTCTCTTTGACCTCTTCCTATGGGAATCATAGCATCAACAGCCTTAATTCCTGTTTGTAATGGCTCGTTTACTGGCTGTCTATAAATAACTCCCGGCGCCTTTCTTTCTATCGGCATTTGAAAAGTTTCCCCTTCAATTGGGCCCTTACCGTCTATAGGCATTCCTAAAGTGTTTACAACCCTTCCAAGCATCCCTTCACCAACATTAATTGATGCGATTTTACCCGTTCTTTTAACAGTATCCCCCTCCTTGATTCCTTTGGAAGGACCAAGAAGTACAGCGCCAACATTGTCTTCTTCCAGGTTAAGGACAATTGCCTGTAGGCCGTTTTGAAATTGGACCAATTCTCCTGACTGCGCATTATTTAAACCATATATTCTGGCTATACCGTCTCCTACCTGCAATACAGTTCCAATTTCTTCAAGTTTTGATTCAGTATTAAACCCTGATAGTTGTTTTCTTAAAATAGCTGATACCTCAGCCGGCTTTACTTCTCCCATATTTGTTTATTTAAATAGTTTTGTTCATATAAGTTTACACTAAAGTTTTGCTTCATTTCATTAATCTTGTTGGAAACACTAGCATCTATTTGCTTGTTACCAATATTAATTATTGCTCCTCCGATTATACTCTTATCAATTTTTTCCTGCAGATCTACATTCTTATGTCCCTTTTTCTTTATAAAACTTAACACCTCTTCTCTTGTTGCATTGTCGATCTCTGTTGCTGTAACTAGTTTTGCAGAAATTATATTTTTTTTCTCTTTGTATAGAGAAATAAAACTTTTTGCTACTGAGTCTAGTATTGCCTCTCTTTTTTTGCTTGTAATGATTTTTATAAAACCGTTGGTGAGCTCGGACAATTTTTTGGAAAATATTTCTTCAATTATAATTATTTTTTTATCAGTCTTAATTATAGGACTTTTTAAAAGCAAATAAAATTCTTTAGAGTCTTGGCAGACAGTCAAAATCGTGTTCATATCAGAATAACAGTCTTCCAAGCTGTTGGTTTCGACGGCTAGCTCTAGTAGTGCTTTTGCATATCTGTTTGATACTTTTAAATCTTTCATCAATTTAAATCTTTGTCTTGCATTGCATCAACAACAAGTTTTTTCTGGGCTTGTTTGTCTTTAAGTTCGTTTTTTATGATTTTTTCAGCAATTTCAATAGATAAATCAGCGACTTGGTTTTTAAGCTCTGTTATCGCTTTCATTTTTTGATTATGAATCTGTTCCCTTGTGTCGTCCATTATTTTCTCTGCTTCTAAAGTTGCTTTTTCTTTTGCATCCTTTATTAAGCTTTCTTTCATTTCACGAGCCTCTTTTAAAATCAAATCTCTTTGAGCTTTTGCCTCTACCAATATTTTTTCATTATCTGCAGTGAGATTTTCCATCTCTTTTTTTGCATTTTCTGCAGACTGTAATGCGTCTTCTATATTTTTGTTTCTTTTATCTACAGAGTCTAGAATAGGCTTCCATGCAAATTTTTTCAAAATAAATATTAATAATATAAACACCACGCTTGTCCAAAAGACAAGGCCTATCGCTGGTGTTACTAAAGCCATTGGGTCCATATAATTTGTTTTTGTATAGCTAGCCATAACCAAACGTCATGGCCAGCTAGTTAATTAATAATTTTAGCCTTGCAATAATGCAACTACAACGCCAAATAACGCTACACCTTCAACTAGTGCTGCAGCAATAATCATGTTGGTTTGTATCATTCCTGAATGCTCTGGTTGTCTAGCCATAGCTTCAAGTGCAGAGCCACCTATTCTTCCAATTCCAATACCTGCCCCGATTGCTGCCAAACCAGCTCCAATTGCTGCGATTCCTGTTATTTCCATTTTCTTGTTTTTAGTTATTAATAATTTAATTTAATGGTGTTCTACTGTCGCTAATCCTATAAACAAAGAGGTTAACAAAGTAAAAATGTATGCCTGTAAAAAGGCAACAAGCACTTCTATAAAGTACATAAATAGTACAAATAGAACTGATACCGGCGCAACACCAAAAGCGCCTGCATTTCCTAAACCGCTCTGAGCCATAAATATCAAAGAAATAAGACTCATGATAATGATATGTCCTGCAGATATATTTGCAAATAACCTTATCATTAAAGCAAATGGTTTTGTAAATATTCCAACTATTTCAATGGGTATCATAATCGGCATCAAAGCCAATGGGACGCCGGGGGGGTTAAAAATATGCCCCCAATATGATTTGTTTCCTGAGAGGTTAGTTACTATTAGAGTTATAAAAGACAAAACTAGAGTAACTGCAATGTTACCAGTTAAATTTGCTGCAGCGGGAATAAGACCTAAAAGGTTATTAACTAGTATAAAAAAGAATAGTGTTAGTAAATAGGGCACGTACTTTTTATAGCCATGACCTATGTTTGGCTTGACAATATCGTCTCTTACAAAAAGAATAAGCGGCTCTAAAAAGGAGAGCAGGCCCTGTGGGGCTTTGTCTTTACTGCTTTTTCTTGCTGCACCTACAAACAAAAGAAGAAGTGCCAGCACGGACAATAACATAGACGCAACATTCTTTGTAATGGAAAGGTCTGTAAACTCTTTATTATTAACCTCAACAAGATGGCCATGATTCAGCGCATATTCTCGATCTTCGATTTTTACGTTTTTTTTCCCATGATGAAACTTAGAAGAAAGGAAAACATCTAGTTTCCCGTCACAATATAATATTAAGGGGAGGGGTATTGAAACAGACTTTTTGCCTTCACCCCAAAGATGCCACTCATGAGAATCAGCTATATGATGCATAATTGCAGGGACAGGGTTGTAAATCTCACCTTCTTTTAATGGTTTTGGGTCTCCTGAAAAAGAGACGAATGGACATAAAAACAGAAAAATCAGAGCTGCTAATTTGTTTTTAATGTGAGTCATTTAATTATATTAAAACAAGACAAAATTAACTTTTTATTTAGATTATGGCTTGTCAATTTTAGCTTTTATTTAAATGTTTTTTTTTATTTATTAAATTAATTACCAATAGAACAAAATAAAGCAGAAAAAAATTAATAATGTATAGTTTTCTATCTGCGTTTGAACTTATAATTTGAGGTAGTAAAAAGACAAGGCAGAAAACAATTCTAAAAAAATTTATTGATAATACAAAAAAAGGTTTTCCAGTGTTGTTAAGTCGCCTTTCGCACATTTGAGTAAAAACATCAAGAGCAAAAAGAAACAAATGAGAGCTTACAGCAAAGTATAGCTGTTCTTTTATTTGGAAAATATATATAGCCCCAATATTGATAGCTAAAAAGACTAATCTTAGTCTAAGATTCATTTTTTGTTTTTACATACATGTAATAAAGTGAAATAAGAACGGATATTAATGAAAAAGATGTCGTGAAAACATGATTGATTTCAAAAATCTCATCTGTTTTTTGACCAAGCCATGTTCCTATAAAAATAATTACCCCCATTTGCAGCGCAACCGAGGAAAACATTACATATTTCTTAGGCTGACCTTTCCTTTTTTTCAGGTTTTTCAACGTTTTTAATGTCTTTGATAACGGCACCCATGCTACAAGAGCCCGTAAATGTTGCTCCAGGCTCAATAGAAAGTTTGCTTGTAACAATGTCTCCGTTTAGTCTTGCTGTTGCCTTTAATGACAGTAGTTTTGACACGGTAATTTTTGCGTTTATCGTTCCAGAAATATCAGCGTCCTGGCAAATAACATCACCCTCTATAGTCCCATTAGCCCCTAACACAACCTTCCCTTCTGTGTTTATAGAGCCCTTTAGTGTTCCGTCCACACGGATATCTCCCTTAGACTGAATATCACCTGTGATAATTGTGCCGGACCCAATCATGTTAATAGCTGGGCTAAAATCACTTTTTACCATTGATTCATTTTTATTTGTAAACATCTTGTTTTGTTTTTGGCAAATCTAAGAAATTTGTTTTTAAATGGTTGGGTAGTTTTTTTTATAAAAGTCTTTGTAGCCCTCCAGGTCTTTGTCTTTATAAAAGTCTGAAAAGTTATCTTTTGAAATTAATATTTTTTCAAAATTTAATTTTAACATTTCCTTCATAACACCCTTATCTGCCAAGGCCTTTATCTCATACTTTAGCGACCCCTTGTAATCCATGTGTGTTTTTATAATTAATATGTGTTGGTCTAGGTCCATCATCAAAGAGCTAACCTTAATGGTTTGGGTAGAAAATTCTTTTTTGTTAAAGTCTGAAAAAACACTCATTAAATAGTTCATGTCGCTGTTTTCTTTTGGCATTACAAAAACAAGCATATGATCGTTTAGTAAATTTAGTTTATATGGGCTTTTGTTAACTGCCAAATAGTTTGATTCTTGTATTATTTCAGGGTTTTCAATACTCTTTAATACCCCAGCATACTCTTCTCTCTTTTTCTGATCCAAATCTTTCTTGCTTATAATTTTATTAATTTCTGCTATGGCTAAGGCGGTGTCACCAAGCCTGTACATTGAAAGGGCTCTCAAAAAAATCTCTTTATCGATCAGTGTTTGTGTTTTTACATTTGCGGTTAATCTAATAACCTCTTTGTGATTATTATTTAGAAAGGTGTCTTTAAGTCTTGAGTAGCGCTCCTCGTCTTTAGCTCTTTGTTTTTCACTGCCAGAGACGTAAATAGAATCGGCAAGAATTTTTGCATACTTTGATTTTGGATAGTTTGATATTATGATTTCACTGGTCTTAAACGCTAGACTCTTTTTGTCTTGGTTAACGTGGTTTATGTATAAATTATAATAAGCAAGTGGAACGTAAATTGTGTCAGAATTATATCTTCTGGAGATTTCGTAAAAAGTAGCGTTGCTTTTTTTATAGTCATCGAAATAGTCTCTGTAAATAATTGCTACTTGATAAAGTGCTTCTTTTATTTTTTTATTTGAAGCGATTACTTCTTTTTCGCTTTTTGGAATCTTAGAAAGATAATAATCAGGGTTTTTCTTGTCACTTAATTCTTTTAGCTCGTTTAGCTGACCGCTTGTTAGCGTTGTGTCTTCTCCAAGCTCATTTAAAACGCCCCTGTCCCTCCTTCTCCAGTCATCCTCTAATTTTCTTTTCCCCCACTTTTTTCTAAACTCAGAAAGTCCAAAGCCAAGAGTTGATGGGTTGTAAAAGTACCACTTGCCTCCTGATGTTTTGCTTCCAAACTGTTCTCTTGATCCATATCGGTTGTTTTCATACATGCTTTGTTCCATAAGCGTTTTCTGCTCTTTTGCTTTTTTTTCCTTTTCGATTATATTTTTAATGATTTCACTAACCACTTCAAGCTGAATATTTTTAGGTAGTATTGAAAGAGCTATTAAGCTGTCTTGTAGGTGAACAATGTCTAAGTTATTAATGAGCCTGTTTAGGCTTTGAGAAGTTTCAAAAACTTCAGCATATTTTTCATCATTTTTATCAATATAGAAGATGGTGCTGTCGTAGTAAAGCCCGGCCTTTCTGTATTCCTGCTTAGTATAGTATATCTTAGCAAGGTTGTAAAAAGAGAGCGATTTTTGAACGTCATTTTCAAGGCTGTACTTCGTAGAGTTTAAAAGACTATTTATACATGCTATTGTGTCCATTTCAGCAATTTCAATTTCTGAAATGGTGAAATAAATCTGATCAAGATATTCTTTGTTTTTATCATCTTTCAACATTTTTTTTAACGCCTCTTTTGACTTCCTTACATTGATTCCTGTTTGAATTGCAGATTTTGCCAAATTCATTTTAGCATTAAAAGTCATTTCGTAATCTGAGCTTTCTCTAATTACGTCTTCAAAAAGTTCGTAAGCTTTTTTTTGGTTTCCTACTTTTTGATAAACTTGTGCTAAAATATATTTGAATCTGGGGGCTTGTTTTTTGTTTGAAAGCTTAATACACTCCTTTAATTCATCTGTTGCAAGCGAGTGGTTTTGTTGTCTTAAGTAACAGTCTGCTATCGAACTGTGCTTTAATAGTTTTGTTTTTTTATTTAGTGTTCTTTTTTTATTAAGCTCAGTTATTACGCCCTCACAGGCTAAAAAGTCGTTTTTTTCAGAATAAGTTCTTAAGGCAAATACTTTAGCCTCATAGGCTGTCTCTGTCTTTTTAAATTCATCAACAATAAATAAGAATGTCTTTAGTGCCTCATCAAACTCTCCCTTGTAAAAATAGGCCTTACCAATCATTAAGTAGTTGTCGTCTATCCATTTGCAATACTCCTTACCCTTTATTTTCATCGAATGCCTTTGAATAACAACAGAGCCCTTTCTAATAGCCTTATCCATATAGGAATGCGCTGATTTGGACGCAGAAAGGTCTTTCTCTTTAAAAACAGCAATTATTTGACTATAGTCCTCTTCTGAGTTTTCATTGATTTTATTGAGGCCTTTTTTAATGCTTTCTTTACCGTTAAAATACCCATTATATTTTGCGGTTGTATTATGATATTGTCTGTTTACCCATCTGTTTTTCTTTGTTGAACAAGATGACAAAAGCATAATAAGCAGTAATGATTGTATTAGGAGCTGTTGTGTTGTTCGAGAATTCATTAAAACATTAACTATTAAAACAGTTTTTTATTACAAATTTATCTTAAATATAATTATGTTTATAATTTATGATATTTGCAACAAATATAGATTAGCTAATAAAATTGGAAAAAAAGAATAGGTTTTTTCGCTTTGCAATAATAAATGACAACAGTCTAGAGGAGGTTTTTAATATTAAGTTTTCTAGAGCCGGTTTATTGTGGTTAGCTGCTGCTATTTTACTGGCCGTTTCTGTAATTTTTGTATTACTGCTTGGTTATACCCCATTACGAAACTTGATACCTGGAAAGTCTAAAACTCATGTGCAAAATGAATTGATAACAATGATTCAAAAGGCAGACTCTCTTGAAAAAAGTCTTGGAAACTATAGTCTTTACACAAAAAATCTAAAAAAAGTTCTTTCTGACAGTGTTTCTCTTGATAGTGTTCAAGACCTGTTTAAAGAGTGGTTCACAACAAAAGAGTTTGATTTTAAACCTTCTATTGAAGATTCTATTTTACGAGCAGAGGTAGAGGCTGAAGAAAGCATAAGTTTAAATTCTAATTTAAAGGAAAAAAAACTAAGTAGTTTTTTTATAAAGCCTGTTGATGGTTTGATTACTGAGGGGTTCAATAAAAACATTGGTCATTTTGGGGTTGATGTTGTTTCAAAAAAAGGGGCTTTTATTTCTTCCATTGATGACGGAACGGTTCTGTTTAGCTCATGGACTCACGAATTTGGATATGCTCTTATTGTCAAGCATCAAAACGGCTTTATCTCCTTTTACAAGCATAACTCTGAGGTTTTTAAATCAAAAGGGGACTATGTAAGGTCTGGTGAAACGATCGCTATAATTGGAAATTCTGGAAAATATTCTACAGGGCCTCACCTGCATTTTGAGCTTTGGAAAGGCTCTTCTCCAGTAAACCCCATGAACTATATTTTATTTTAAATGAGTTTGAAAAGAATTCTTGCGTACCCTTTTGCATACATTGTCAAATTAAGAAATGATAGATGGATAAAGAACCCTCTTAAGTTTCAAAAAAAGACTTTTCACAGACTAATAGAAACGGCGAAAAAAACATCTTTCGGCATTGATCATGGTTTCGAGAACATAAAAACATACGAAGACTGGAAAAAAAATGTGCCCATTAGAGATTATGAAGGGCTTAAGAAATATGTTGATTTAGTTGTAGATGGTAAAAAAGATGTTTTATGGCCCGGAAAGCCTCTGTATTTTTGCAAAACATCAGGAACAACCTCTGGCGCCAAATACATTCCCTTAACAAAAGAGGCGCTTCCGTTTCATATTAAAGCTGCTCGAGATGCAATTCTCTCTTTCATATATGAAACAAAAAAAACAGCCGTTGTAAATGGAAAAATGCTTTTTCTTCAAGGTAGTCCTGAACTGGAAAACATAAATGGCGTTTTAACAGGACGGCTTTCTGGAATAACCGCGCATCATATTCCTAAATACTTACAAAAAAACAGGCTTCCAAGCTTTGCTACTAACTGCATCGAAAGCTGGGAAGATAAGGTTGATGCTATTGTGAACGAAACCATAAATCAACCTATGAGCATAATTGGAGGCATCCCTCCTTGGGTTCAAATGTATTTTGAAAGGCTTTCAAAAAAAAGCAACAAAAAGATAAAAGATTTATTTAGCAACTTCTCTCTGTATATATACGGAGGTGTTAATTATGAACCTTATCGCAAAAGCATTGAGTCTATAATTGGTGAAAAGGTGCCGTCTGTAGAGCTGTTTCCCGCTTCTGAAGGTTTTATAGCTTATCAAGACTCTCAAAAAGACGAGGGTCTTTTACTTTGTGTTAATCATGGGGTTTTTTATGAGTTCATTGAGGCAAATACTTTCTTTGATGAAAAGCCAAAAAGGGTTTCTTTAGATGATGTTTCTTTAAACGTAAACTACGTTATAATCCTCAACACAAACTCTGGGCTTTGGGGCTATAACATTGGGGATACTGTTATGTTTGTAAACCTAACTCCTTATAAATTAATTGTAACCGGAAGAATTAAACATTTCACCTCAGCTTTTGGAGAACATGTGATTGGAAGTGAAGTTGAAAGCGCTCTTTCAGAGGCAAGCAAGCTATATTATTGTAGAGTAGCTGAATTTCATGTCGCACCAGTAGTTACGCCAGAAAAGGGGGGGGCGCACCACGAATGGCTCATTGAGTTTGACAAAGAACCAGAATCTTTAATTAATTTTGCAAATGAGGTTGACAAAAAAATGCAGAAAATTAATTCTTACTACTTCGATCTAGTAAAAGGTGGTGTGTTAGACAGTTTAAAAATTAGGGTTATCGAAAAAGGGGGGTTTGTTCAACACATGAAAAGTATTGGTAAGCTTGGTGGGCAAAATAAAGTGCCGCGGCTTTCAAACGACAGAAGTGTTGCCGACAACCTATTAAATTATGAAAAAAAAGGTTAACATAGGTATTCTTGGTTCAACCGGCTCGATTGGAACACAAGCCTTACAGGTTATTAGTGACTGTGAAACAATAGATTATTCAGTAGACTTTTTAACTGCAAATAATAATTTTAAACTTTTAATACAACAGGCTATCAAATACAGACCAAAAAGTGTCGTGATAGCCAATAAAATTCATGTAGAGGAAGTTAAAAAGCAGCTCAAGGGATTAGACATATCTGTCTATAGCGGAGTTTCGTCTCTTGAAAAAGTTGTTGAAACCGAAACGACAAATGTTGTTTTAACGGCCCTAGTTGGTTTTAGCGGATTAAAACCAACTATTAGTGCTATTAAATGTGGTAAAAAAATTGCATTAGCCAATAAAGAAACCCTAGTTGTTGCTGGGGAACTAATAATGAGCTTATGTAAAAAAGAAGGTGTTCCAATTATTCCTGTTGACTCTGAACACTCAGCTATTTTTCAATGTCTTCAAGGAGAACTCCAGGAGCATGTTGGTTCTTTAATATTAACCGCTTCAGGAGGACCTTTCGTTGGAAAAAAAAGAGGCGATTTAAAAAATATACACGTCAAGGATGCTTTAAATCACCCCAACTGGGAAATGGGGGCAAAAATTACTATTGATTCTGCCTCTCTAATGAATAAAGGGTTAGAAGTAATAGAGGCAATGTGGTTGTTTGACATCAACGCCAAAAATATAGAAGTGGTTGTTCATAGGCAGTCCATTGTTCATTCTGCCGTTCGTTTTATTGACGGCTCTATAGTGGCTCAACTTGGATACCCAGACATGAAGCTTCCTATACATTATGCCTTGTCATTTCCACAAAGACAGCCGTCGAACTTAAAAAAATTTGACTTCTTAGACTACCCGAACCTTTCATTTGAAGAGCCCGACTACAAAACATTTAAAAACTTGTCTCTAGCTTTTCTTGCAGCCAAAAAAGGAGGAAGCGTTCCTTGTGTTTTAAACGCTGCAAATGAAATTGTTGTTCAGGCTTTTTTGGAAGAAAGAATTAGTTTTTTAAAGATGTCCGATATAATTGAAAATTGCATGGAAAAAATTAACTTTGTAAAAAAACCTGATCTCAAATCATTAATTGATATTGATCAAGAAACTAGATTTTTAGCAAAAAGCCTTACTAAATGATATTTTTAATTAAAGCCTCTCAATTATTACTAAGCTTGTCAATACTTGTTGTTCTACATGAGCTAGGCCACTTTTTGCCTGCCAAATATTTTAAAACAAAAGTTGAGAAGTTCTATCTTTTCTTTGACCCTTGGTTTTCAGTTTTCAAAAAAAAGATTGGAGACACTGAATACGGAATCGGCTGGCTTCCTCTCGGTGGCTATGTAAAAATAGCGGGGATGATTGACGAGTCGATGGACAAAGAACAAATGAAAAAAGAGCCTGAAAGCTGGGAGTTCCGCTCAAAACCCGCTTGGCAAAGACTAATCATCATGCTAGGTGGTGTGGCTGTAAATTTTTTGCTTGGTATTTTTATTTACTCTATGACCCTATACGCTTATGGGGACAAATACCTCCCAAACCAAAACTTAAGTAATGGGGTTTGGTGTGTTGACGACATGGCGTATTCTCTTGGCTTTGAAAATGGTGATAAAATTGTTTCGATTGACAACAAAAAGCCTGAGAGGTTTTCCTCAATTTTGGAATCCCTTCTTTTAGGCAATGAGGTGCTGATTGATCGAGGGGGTTCATTAATTAAGATGTCTTTGCCTAAGGACTTCGCAAAACAATTAATTGAAAACCAGCCATCAATGATGTTTTATCCAAGAATACCTGCTATGATAAATGAGGTTATAAAGGGCTCCAGCGCCGAAAAAGCGGGTTTGTTAAGCGGTGATAAAATTATTGGTATAGATGACATCGAGATTCTTTTTTTTGATGAGCTAAAAAGGTTCTTAGAAAAATATAAAGAACAGAGCGTTTCATTGACCATTAAAAGAGATGGTGGTGTTAAGTCAATAACTGTTGATGTTGATGCTGAGGGAAAAATAGGCTATCAAGCCTTAATTCCTTCTTTAAGCCAGCTTTCAGAGATGGGTATATACAATTTAAAAACCGCTAATTATTCCTTTTTTGAATCACTACCAGCGGGCTACAAAAAGGCCAAAAGCAAGCTGGGTAGTTATGTGGATCAATTCAAATTAATACTTAAACCTAGTACAGGCGCGTACAAGGGCCTAGGTGGTTTTGGCGCAATAGGAAACCTGTTTCCGTCTGTCTGGGACTGGGAGGTCTTTTGGAACCTAACCGCTTTTTTATCTTTGATGTTGGCCTTTATGAATTTACTTCCCATTCCCGCACTAGATGGGGGCCATGTGGTTTTTTTGTTGTACGAAATGGTAGTTGGAAAGCCTGCGCCTGAAAAGGTAATGGAGTATGCTCAAGTTGTTGGAATGGTTATTTTATTAAGTTTGTTAGTCTATGCGAATGGTAACGATGTAGCAAGGCTTTTGTTCTGATGGAAAACCTAAGCTCATACGGACTAATCATTATATTCTCTTTAACGATTATTCTTTCCTATTTTTTTAATCTTATTTCAAGCCGGTCAGGCGTCCCTTCTGTTTTAATGCTTATACTGCTAGGAATGGTTGTGAGTTTTGGTTTGAATATGATGAACTATGACAAACCAAACCTTGGCCCCATATTAGAAATTCTTGGAGTGGTCGGATTAATTTTAATTGTGTTAGAGGCCGCCCTGGACCTAGAGCTTGTTAAAAACAAAGTTGGGCTGATTGTCAAGTCTTTTACCGCTGCCCTGTTAGGCCTTTCCGCAACCGCTTATCTGGGGGCTGTTGTTCTGCAAGCTTTATTTAATCTCGATTTTGAAGCCTCTTTGCTTTTTACCATTCCTCTTTCTGTACTGAGCTCTGCCATAATTATACCTAGTTTAGAAGGGTTGTCTGAGTATAAAAGAGAGTTTATGATATATGAAAGCACTTTCTCCGACATCTTAGGAATCGTTGCCTTCTACAGCGTTTTGTCACTTGCTGAAAGCGATTCAAAATCTGGTGTTTTTGGAGAAGTTGCCGGCAACTTATTGCTCACGGTGTTTTTTGCGGTGATAATTAGCTACGTTTTAATTTATATTTTTCAAAACTTAAGGGGTCATGCCAAGCTCTTTTTGCTAATATCTGTTTTGCTTTTACTTTATGCTGTAGGTAAAATTTTTCACCTTTCTCCGCTAATAATAATTTTAATGTTTGGTGTGATTTTAAATAACTACTCCTCGTTTTTTAGAGGAGGTTTATCAAAGTTGATAAGGCGCGAACAAATGGATCATGTTTTAGGCGACTTTAAAGTAATTACCGCTGAGTCTGCTTTTGTTGTCAGAACGTTCTTTTTTATAATTTTCGGCTGGAGCGTGTCTTTGATTTCTATTTTTAACCTAAGGGTAATTTTAATAGGCTTTGCATTATTAATAATTATTTATTTATGCAGGGCTGTTGTTCTTTTCTCCGTTTCAGGAAAAAAAATAATACCACAACTATACCTTGCGCCCAGGGGTTTGATTAGTGTTTTATTATTTTACAAGATTCCTCCTCACTTTAAGAGCGGCTTAGAGTTTGAGCCCTATCTCCTTTTTATAATTATAGCAACATGCTTAGTTATGAGCTGGTCTCTTATCAGACAAAAAAATAAATCAAGTGAATTAGAGTTAGATGGTGGTGGTTTACACAATATTGAAACCGACTTTGAAGCGAGTAATAGCTTATTAAATGAAGACATTACTGAAGAGTTTAATGACGAAAAAATGGTTGTAGACGAGAACGATAAAGAATTTTAAAAACAATACAAATGATAGATATTAAAAAAACACTTGAAAAATTAAATGTCTCCAAAAAAAATATGGGAACCTCAACCGGAAACAGCTTTTTTGGTAGTGGTCCGCAAATTGAATCTTATTCGCCTGTTGATGGTGAGCTTATTGGCTCTGTCTGTTCAACAACTAAAAATGACTATGACAGAGTTGTTTTGACTGCGCAAGAAGCTTTTAGGTTTTGGAGAAACTATCCTGCTCCAAAAAGAGGAGAGATAGTAAGGAAATACGGTGAGAAACTTAGACAAAACAAAAGTTTTTTAGGTGAGTTGGTTTCGTATGAAATGGGGAAGTCTCTACAAGAGGGGCTAGGTGAAGTTCAAGAAATGATTGATATCTGTGATTTTGCCGTTGGCCTTTCAAGACAGTTAAATGGATTAACCATGCATTCTGAGAGGCCTAAACATAGAATGTATGAGCAATATCATCCTCTTGGAATTGTTGGTATAATTTCAGCTTTTAACTTTCCTGTTGCTGTTTGGAACTGGAATACAGCTCTCGCATGGGTTTGTGGTGATGTTTGCATTTGGAAACCTTCTGAAAAAACACCCCTTTGTGGCATTGCTTGTCAAAACTTATGGGCTGATGTGGCCAAAGAAAATGATTTGCCTGAAGGGATTTCTTGCTTAGTAACTGGAAATTATGAGGTTGGTGAATATTTAACTGCTGATGAGCGTGTTCCTCTTATATCAGCAACAGGGTCAACCAGAATGGGAAGAATTGTTGGCTCAACTGTGGCAAAAAGATTTGGAAAAAGCTTATTAGAACTAGGAGGAAACAATGCAATAATTGTAACCCCTAATGCTGATTTAAAAATAACAATAATTGGATCTTTATTTGGTGCAGTAGGAACTTGTGGGCAAAGGTGTACAACAACAAGGAGGCTTATTGTTCATGATTCTATCTATGAGGATATAAAAAATAAGCTTTCCTCAGCCTATAAGCAGATAAAAATAGGTAATCCATTAGATGAGTCAAATCATGTTGGTCCATTAATTGATATTGATGCTGTTAATGCTTATCTCAATGCTATCAAAAGAGCTAAAAAAGAAGGTGGGAAAATTGTTGTTGAAGGCGGAGTTATTGAAGGTGAAGGGTATGAAAGCGGTTGTTATGTTAAGCCGGTAATAATTGAGGCAGAGAACAGCTACAGCATTGTACAAGAAGAAACATTTGCTCCTATTTTATATTTAATAAAGTACAATAATATTGAGAACGCTATTTATATGCAAAACAATGTAAAACAAGGTCTTTCATCAGCAATAATGACTTCTAATCTAAAGGAAGCTGAACGTTTTCTTGCGGCAGACGGGAGTGATTGTGGAATAGCGAATGTTAATATAGGAACATCTGGTGCGGAAATTGGAGGTGCGTTTGGCGGAGAAAAAGAAACTGGTGGAGGAAGAGAAAGCGGTTCAGACGCTTGGAAAATTTATATGAGAAGACAAACCAACACAATTAACTACTCATCTGACCTTCCTCTTGCTCAAGGTATTAAGTTTGATTTATAATCTGAATTTAATTTAAGGCGGGTCTTTTGTCTCTGTTAGCAATTTCCCAAGCGGTTAAGAAAATTAATTTAGTTATTCTTTCGGTTTTTTCTAAATCAATTTTATCTATCGTATCGCTTGGTTTATGATAATCTTCATGCACTCCGTTAAAGTAAAATATTACTGGTATGTTGTTTTTTGCAAAATTATAATGATCTGATCTGTAATAATATCTATTTGGATCGTCAACATCATTATATGTATAATCAAGTTCTAAACCTATATAATTTTTATTTGTTTCTTCACTTATTTCATGAAGTTCAAGACTTAATCTGTTTGAGCCTATCAAATAAACATAATTATTATGTGTATGCCAATCATCTATTCTTCCTATCATATCTATATTTAAATTAGCAACCGTGCTCTCAAGAGGATAAACTGGGTTTTCGACATAATGTTTGCTACCTAACAATCCTTTTTCTTCACCTGAAACAGGCATTATAAGAACACTTCTTCTTGGTCCTTTACCTTCATTTTTTGCAATCATAAAAGCTTCTGCTATTTCAAGCGTTGCTGCTGTTCCAGAAGCATTATCATCTGCACCATAAAAAACCAAACTATCATGCTTACCTAAATGATCATAATGAGCTGTTATAATAATTAACTCATCTTTTAAATCGCTTCCTTCAATATAACCTAATATATTTTCTCCTCTAACCATCCTCTTCTTTCTTAAAATCCTTTTCATAAATGGCAAATCACAATCCTCGCATTTACAAACATGTCTGTCTGATTTTACATTAAATTTTTGAGTGTATTTTTTTCTTTTATATGGTGGTATATTAATTTCTTTAAATGACTCTATTATATACTTTGCTGCTTTTTTTTGTCCTGGCTTACCAGTTTCTCTCCCTTCTAATGAATCTGATGAAAATACTGATATGTGTTTAAATAAGTCTTTTTTATTTATTGTATTGGCATATCTTAAATTGTCTTGACTAAAACACATTAAAGGAAATATAAGACAAACTAAAACTTTCAATTATGATATATTTATTTTTTTTACTCTTCTTTCATGTCTTCCTCCTTCAAATTTAGTTATTAGAAAAATATCAACTATTTCTTTAACTTCATTCCAGTTTAGATGCCTAGCTGGCATAGTTAATATATTTGCATTGTTGTGTAATCTAGACTGCTCTGCGATGTGAACGTTCCAACAAAGCGCTGATCTGATTCCCTTATGTTTATTAGCGCTCATATTGATCCCATTTCCTGTTCCACAAAATTGTATTCCAAAATCATTTGTTTTTATTTGGATACTTTTTGCTAGTTCATGTGCAAAATCTGGATAATCAACACTTTCTTCATTATAACAACCAAAATCCTTTACTTCAAAGCCTTTTTCTTTAAGATAATTTTTTAAATTTTCTTTATGTGTAAATCCTGCATGATCACATGCTATTCCTATTTTCATAAAATTTTATTTTTTTTCTTTTCAGAGATATCTTTTAATATTAATAAGTTCATAATTTGTTAATTAAATTTTATTTTTTTTTCACTTTTATTTTATTTTTTTTTCATTGTTAATTTTTCAATTATTAAAGTTGATAATTGAGTTTTTTTTGAGTGTTTTTATTAACCTCTTTTTTAACATCAAAACCAAAAATCATCAAATTACTTATTAACTTTTTAATTAATTTTTCAAAAATATAATTCTTAATTTTTGTTAATTCTTTTTTTTTATTTTTCTGTCTATCAATTTATTAACTAACTAAATTTAAGTTAATATTTTGTTATTAATTATTAATAACTTAAAATAATTGATTTTTACAAAATAAGATATTAACACAATTAACATCCTTATAATATTATTATATATTTTATTTCATTTTATATAAATTAATAATAGATATTATAAATATAGTTTTGTGAATATAATTTTAATATTTTTTTTTATTCTAAAATATTGTACTTTCACAAACAACTCAAAACATAGATCAATGAAAAATATTTATAAACTAGTTACATTTTTAATATTATTAATAACTTCTAATACTTATGCTCAGCTACCAAGTATAAATTTCTGTGATAATTTTGATTCTTATGTTGGAGGATTACCTCCCTTCACAACTGGTGATCCTGTTGCAGAAACAGCTCCTAATTGGAATTCATGGGATGAGTTAATGAATGGATCTGTTGCTCCATTTATTGATGATTGTGAAGTAAGTGCTACAGAATTTTATAGTGCTCCAAATTGTTTACATATCATTGATCAAACTGGAATAGGAGGACCTCAAGATATTTTATTAATGTTTGATAATACACCAAATATAACTATTGCTAATATTAATACTTTAATGACACCTTATGTTTCGGGAGTGCTTACTTATTCCCATATGATGAAGGTTGTTTCTGGTAAAACAGCATATTTTAACTTTCAAGCAGAAAACACGCCTGGTGTTCAGTGGGCATTAGAAGTTAATTTAGATGCGTTAGGCGGGATGGTAATGACAAACACAAGTGGAACTAATTTTTCAGCTTCATATCCAAATGGACAATGGTTTGAAATAAAATTTGTGATAGATTTATCAATGAATAATTGGGAAGTTTTTATTGATAATGTTTCGCAAGGAAGTTTTGCAAATACAATTAATCAGATTTCGTCAATAGATTTATTTCCAAATGCAAATTCTGAGTTTTGGGTAGATGATGTTTGTTATGATTATCAACCTGCAATGTTAGATCCTTTAAATGCACAAATTTCAACAGTAGATGCAATTACTGGTCTAGTTGGACAGCAAAAAGAACCTATCGTTAATATAAGAAATTTTGGTCAAAGCCCTATCACATCTTTTGATGTAACAGTCGATTATAATGGATCTCAAGTAACTGAAAATGTAACAGGTTTAAATTTAGCATCATTGCAAACTTATCAGGTTAATTTTTCTAATCAAATTACACTTGCTACAGGTACTCTTCCCGTAACTGCATATATCTATAACATAAATGGTGGTTTAATACAAAATACAGCTGATGATACTCTTTCAATATCTGTAACGGGAACATATGCAGCACCAGGAAAAATTGTAATTGGAGAAGAAGGAACAGGAACTTGGTGTTCTTGGTGTCCAAGAGGAGCTGTGGCTATGAACTGGATGGATGAAAAATATTATGGATATTGGCAAGGAATAGCTGTTCATAATAACGACCCAATGGTCAATACAGATTATGATGTAGGAATTGGAGCTCTTACTTCTGGGTATCCAAGCGGATTGGTAGACAGAGGTTCAGATATTGATCCTTCAAATTTTGAAGTAGATTTTCTTCAGAGAATAGGAATTAATCCAAAAGCAACGATGAATGCAGGAGCAATTATTGATGGAAATAAAATGAAAGTATCTTTAACAATGAATGTCAACCAAACAATAGGATCTAACCACAAACTAGCATGTATATTAGTCGAAGACAGTGTAACTGGACAGGGACCAAATTATTATCAATCAAATGCATACAGTGGAGGAGCTAATGGATCGTTAATAGATGTCGATGGGACAGACTGGGCAAATAAACCTTCAAATGTTCCTGATTATATGATGGTATATAGACATGTTGCAAGAGGAATTGCCCCTAGCTTTAATGGGCAAACATTAACTCAATTTTATCAAACAGGTGATATTGAAACAATATGTTATGAATTTAATATAGACCCAAGTTGGGACTTAAATCAAATGCATATAGTTGGAATGCTTATTGATAATACTGGCAGAATAAATAACGGATCTTCTCAATCATATGCTGAGGCTTTAAGTTCTGGATGGGTTGATTGTTCCTCTAGTACAGAAGCAATTAACTTAGAAGGACCTGAACACAATAATATACAGGCATTTCCAAATCCAGCTAATAACACACTCTACATAGATAATCTTCCAGAAGATGTAAGTTCAATTAAGATATTCAATATTGAAGGGAAATTAGTATTAGATGCTGGAATAAATAGTGTTCTAGATATATCTAAAATAAAAGAAGGAATGTATCAGCTAAAAATAACTACTACTAATAAATTAGAAATAAACAGAAAAATTGTTAAAAACTAATTAGATCTAAGTCTAATAATCTTTTATTAGAATCTGATCTAATAACCCTTACATCAACAGATTGCCCTAGAGTAAATTTATTATCATTATTTACTAGCGCAATTTTCTTATTATCTATTTGATAAAAACCATTTAAAGAAGCAGCCCTTACAAACCCCTCACAACCATTTTGAACTAATTCAACAAAAAATCCATGATCAATAACACCACTAATGACTCCTTCAAAAGTGTCTCCAACATGCTTTTCCATATATTTAATCTGCATTAATTTTATAGATTCCCTTTCAGCCATAGAAGCTTCTCTTTCTTTTTTTGAAATATGCTTACAAATGCCTTCAAATGATTTTGAGTTAGGCTTATCATTTAACGTTGAATCTATTATTCTGTGAATGATCAAATCAGCATATCTTCTAATTGGAGAAGTAAAATGGACATAATCATTTAATGAAAGGCCGTAGTGACCAATATTTTTTGATGAGTATTCTGCCTTTGCCATAGATCTAATTACAAGTGGTTCAAATAGCCCTTGTTCTGTGGTTCCTTCAACTTTTTCAAGAAGCTTGTTAAGAGACCTTTTAACAGCGATTTTATTAGAAACATCAATATTATAATTAAACTCAAAGGCTAAACCCTTTAAAGAAAGTAGTTTGTCTTTATCAGGACTATCATGTACTCTAAAAACAGCATTTGATATATTTTTTGATTTTAAAAAGTTAGCGACAGTTATGTTAGTTAAAAGCATGAGCTCTTCAATAATTTTTTGTGTAAAATAACTTTCTTTTACAAAGATGTCTATGGGGTGTTTCTGATCATTTAATTTGAACCCCATCTCTTTTTTGTTGAACATTATTGCGCCCGAGGACTGTCTTTTTTTCCTAAGCTTTAGGGCTATTTTTTTTATTATTGATAACTCATCAAAAAGAACACCTTTCTTATTGTCTAAAATGGACTGAGCTTCACTATAGGTGAAGCGCTTATTTGAAATAATTTTTGTTTTTGTAATACTAAAACTTGACATTTTCAAAGTACTATCAAATTTGAAAATAACAGAAAAACAGTTTCTAGGAACCCCTTCTTTTAAAGAGCAGATATCGTTAGAAAGTTCTTCAGGAATCATTGGTATGACTTCATCAACTAAATAAACAGAATTTCCCCTTTGACTAGCCTCAACATCAATCTTTGATCCCTCTCTTACATAATGACTAACATCTGCTATGTGGACACCAACCTCAAATAGTTTATTTTCTTGTACCCTTACTGAAATAGCATCGTCAAAGTCTTTTGCGTCATCCGGGTCTATAGTAAACGTAGAAAACTTAGTGTAGTCAAGTCTGTTTAGGCTTTTCTTGTCAGATAAACCCTTTACAGAAGAAATTTCGTTTAAAAGACTATTGCTAAATAAAGGCCCAATGTTATATTTATGACTTATAGACTTTATGTGGGATTTAAAATCATTAGCCGGACCCAAGACTTTTATAACCTTACCAAGCGGACATTTCCCTTTTGAATCCCAAGTGGTTACTTTTACAACTAATATTTTGTTCAAGAAGGAAGGGTTAAAGTCTTTTCTTGGAATTAGTACATCAAAGTAGATCTTTCTTTCAGAACTAACAAAAAAGGCAGTGCCGGAAGAATAATCAATCTCCCCAACAAAAGAGTGTTTGTTTCGATATTTGACGCTATCAACAACATATTTTTTTTCACCTTTTGAAATATTTATTTGATTCAGAGACAGCTCATCTCCTGCTAAAGCAAAAAAGGCGCTCTCTTTTTTAATTTTAATAATTTCTCCGCTTTTGTCAGAAACAAAAACTGATGATTTAGAGGTTTTAACAACTATTCCTTCAGAAAAATTTTCACCAAGTTTTAAGCAGTACCTGTCTTTTGATATTTTAATGATTTTGTTTTCATCAAGTAGCTTTTCCAGAGACAAAAGCACGGGAAGAGGGTCTTTTTTAGTCTTCTTTTTATATAGTTTTTGGAGTTTGCTTTCTGCAAACTTCTTATTAGGGTTGTCTTTGAACAATAACCAAAGTCCAGCATAAACATTAACGATGAGTTGTTTATTTTTTTTCTTTTTCATAAAAGTATAAAGGTAAAAATAGCTTTAAATTTGCTTATGTTTATAAAAAAAGTAAAACTTACTCTTTTAATATTTTCAGCGATTACAGCTTTTAGCTCTTGTAAAAGTAAAAAAGTCTTTAATGGGACGACCTCACTGGACTGTACTACTTTTGAGAGCGAAGTAGCTCAAAAAGAACAAAAAAAGCAAAGTAAATATAAGCTTTTGCTATTAAAAGACGGACAAAGAGTTTTTGGAAAAAAAACCAAAAGGGGTAAAAGCAGTCTTTTCGGAAAAAAAGTCGACTAAACTATAGCCGACTTTTAAATTAAATATTATTAAAAACAGTATCCAACTGTTAACTGAAAGTTTGGAAGTACGTTTGTTAATCCAGGAACACCATCCTGTAAGGCATTAAACTTATCAACATCTCCACCCTCATGAGAAAAATCAGCACCAGAAGAAAACAAAGCCCCTATATCTAACCCATAGACCAGCCCTTTATACGGGGGCTTACCTATATTTAAACCAATGTAAGAGACAGGGTTTTCGTTGTAATCAGCATAATAGACTTCACCATTATCTTCGATAGTATTCTCAATCGAGCCTACTGCAAAACCCGCATTAACCCTAAGCCAGTTAAATTGGTCAAGTGGTTGGTGAGAAACAAATATTCCCATCCATGCGCTTTTAGCGGTATGCGTGTAGTTGTCAGAAAAACCATCAATTTCTGGTTTTATGGCGTCTGGAAGATCCCCTTCTGGAGCTCCTCCAAAGCTTATGTTAACAGAGGTCCTTTCATTCATGTTGTGTGATAGATTGACCCCCCCTCCAAAGGGACTGATTCCAACAGAAAGAGTGTGTTTTCCGATCTCTTGAGAATAAGCGGAAGAAAGGCTAAATATAAAACTTAGCAAAGTAATTGTAATCGTATTTTTCATTTTAAAATTTTAATTATTTATTTCTGAATGTAAAC
>TARA_B100001057_G_scaffold115290_1_pt1 | contig 48386 bp, 52 predicted proteins | sample TARA_B100001057 | Tara Oceans TARA_B100001057 (sample SAMEA2621839) | marine metagenome | biome: marine biome (ENVO:00000447); feature: surface water layer (ENVO:00002042); material: "saline water (ENVO:00002010), including plankton (ENVO:xxxxxxxx)" | depth 5 m | reverse complement strand
CTACCAGAACATAGTACACATTTTGCATAACTAGTTAATAAGCTGTTTATAAAAAATGATTAGCGATTTATCAACATCCAATTAACAGTAATTCTAATTTATATACAATGTAAAATAAGTGCATACGAACAATAGAATAGTGTAGCACTTCGGTTGTAGAGAAAAATACTCAAGTATAATAATAAAAATAATATATAATTTATATATGATTATTAATATAGAGACTAATAAACTAGAAACACCGATGAGGAACCTTTCAAGTGTGTCAGATGTTAAACAGACAATGCCGATATTAGGTAACACATTGTTTACTGTAAAAGATGGATCACTAGAACTGGTTGCTAGCGATTTGGAAGTAGAGATCAAATACAGCATGGAAATTGACGTTGAAGGTAGCGTAGAGTCAACCATTCCATCCAAGAAGTTCGCAGATATATTGAAGTCACTGGGAGATGCGAAAACAAGCCTCGAATTTAGAGACAATAACGTAATCATAAAAAGCGGTAAAAGTAGATTTAAAGTTGCAACACTACCAGCGGATGAATTTCCCTTAGCAGATACAGGTAACAGCAATGGGCTTAATGTTGATGCATCAACCCTATCGGACATTATTACAAAGACTAGCTTCTCGATGGGTTATCAAGATGCAAGACACTTTCTGAACGGGTTGTATGTTGAAGTCATCGATAACAATTTAACTGCTGTTGCAACTGACGGACACCGACTAGCCCTGACAATTAAACCATTAGAGTCTGCTATTCAAACAGATGCTTGTATTATACCAAGGAAATGTATTACAGAATTAAAAAAGATTTTAACTAACTATACCGACAATAAAGATAATTTAGTGGAACTTAGCATCAATTCGAAGAATTTGGTTGCTAAAATAGGTGATTATGTTATTACATCCAAACTTATTGAAGGCAAGTACCCTGATTACAACAAAGTGTTTCCGAGTGAAGTGCCAAATATCCTAACACTTGAGAAAGCATCATTTAAAGCAGCTCTTCAAAGAATGTCTATTTTATCGAGTGAGCAGTATAAGGGAGTCAAATTATCCTTCGATGAGTCATCACTGGAATTATCTACCACCAATCCCCTCCAAGAAAAAGGGGAAGACACGCTTGACTGCAGCTACAATGGAGAAGGAATGGAGGTGGGGTTTAACCTTGCTTATTTGTTGGAAGTTCTTGAAGTTATAGACACAGACAATGTTCGTCTCTGTTTTGGTTCACCTGATTCAGGATGCTTAGTGTCTTCGGACACAGGGACTCCTGATAGCAAGTACATAATAATGCCGATGAGGGTTTAGGTTGCATATTGGTCAAATTGGCTTGCTTAGTTTTCGTTCGATCAAAATCCTAAATTTTGAGCCTGATGCCAATCTTAATTTCATCACTGGAGCTAATAACGCTGGTAAGACCTCGTTACTAGAGTCTGTTTATGTGTGCTCTACTAGCAAATCTTTCAAAAACATAGATCTTGATAACCTAATTGATTATTCATCTCAATCTTCAAAAATATCTGTTAAATGTTCTGATAATACAATAAATGACATTATAATCTACGAAAAAACGTTAAAATCTCCTAAAAAAGTTCTAATTAATCAAAAAAAGTCCTCTATTAAGGACACCATGCTTAAACTTCCTGTGATTGCTCTCAATTTTGGTAATCAGAACATATTTACACAAAAATCTGAAGTCCGGCGGTCTTTACTTGATTGGGGTGTGTTCCACGTGAAACAGGACTATCACAATTTACTTAAGCAGTTTAATAGAATACTTGTCAGTAGAAACAAAGTACTAAAAACTAGAGATCTTGATCAAATTAGTTTATGGACAGATAGATTCATAGAAAGCGCCCAAATAATCCATTCCCATAGACAAGAGTATTTCGACCAATTCAATGCAGCTTTTATTAATATCTTGAATAACACTCCTGATTTAGCCTCAATCTTATACAACGATATCCTCAAAACCAAGATTGCATACAAGAAGGGCTGGACTGGTAGTTTGGAAGATTCTCTAACTAGATCCTTGAACAAGGATATTGCATGTGGGTTCACATCTTCTGGCCCACATAGAGCTGACTTTGCAGCATCAACAGATAAAGGAAAAGTATGTGATTTAGCTTCGATGTCAACACAGGTTGTGTTGAATTTTTGTATTACTCTAGCTCAATCAGATGCGTTTCACGTGAAACACAATCATAAACCAGTATTGTTAATAGATGACTTATTTTTTGGAATAGATGATAAAAATCTCGGTGTTGTGATAAAATTACTTAATGAGTCTGAGCTACAATGTTTTCTCACCGCACCAGATTCGCTAATTAATAGAATTACAGGGTTAAAGATCAAACCCAAAGGGAGCTACTATCAAATGAAAAACGGTGAACTAATGGGGAATAAGGTGTAATTATGGCCAACAATACTTATGACTCCTCCAATATCAAAGTCCTAAAAGGTCTAGAGGCTGTTCAAAAAAGACCAGGTATGTATATTGGCGATACCGATGATGGGAGCGGTCTACATCAAATGGTATTTGAGGTAATAGATAATTCTATAGATGAGGCATTAGCCGGTCACTGTGACACGATTAGCGTGACTATACACGAAGATCAATCAGTCACTGTCCAAGACAATGGGCGTGGTATACCTGTTGATGAACATCCGGGTGAAAAGAAATCAGCTGCAGAGGTAATTTTAACAGTACTGCATGCTGGAGGTAAATTCGATGACAACTCTTATAAAGTATCTGGTGGTTTACACGGCGTTGGTGTATCTGTTGTCAACGCACTATCTGAAACACTAGAGCTAACTATATTCAAGAATGGCTCTAGATACAGACAGGATTATAAAGATAGCAAACCAGTTTCAGAATTGAGTGTAGTTGGTAAATCAGAACTTAGCGGCACAAGGATAACTTTTAAACCTAGTAAGAAATATTTCACCCTAACTGTATTTAATTCAGATTTACTGAAGAAGAGACTCAAGGAGTTGGCTTTTTTGAACTCTGGTATAACTATAAACCTTATTGACGAAAATAAGCGCACTGATAATAAATATAAATATGATGGCGGTATAAACGAGTACATCCGTGAAATCACAAAAAAGAAAACAGTCATTCATGATGAAATCATATACATATCAGACTCCAAAAAAGACATCAGTGTAGAATTGGCTCTATTATGGACAAATTCATACCAAGAGGATATTTTAACCTTCACTAACAATATACCTCAGAAAGACGGAGGGACTCATCTAGCAGGTTTTAGAGCTTCTCTTACAAAGACAATAAATTCTATCCTCACTAAGCAGCCTCAATTTAGTAAAGATAAAGTTGAGATTACAGGTGAGGACACAAGAGAGGGTTTGTCTGCAATTGTTTCTGTGAAGATGTCGGACCCAAAGTTTTCTTCTCAAACAAAAGATAAATTGGTTTCGAGCGAAGTGAAGGGAATCGTAGAATCCTTAGTTAATAAAAAATTAAATGAGTTCTTGGAAGAGAACCCTAAAGAATTAAAGTCTATAATTTCTAAAATTCATCAAGCAGCAAAAGCAAGAGAAGAAGCTAGGAAAGCGAAAGATCTAATCAGGAGAAAGGACCCTCTAAGTATAGGAAACCTTCCTGGAAAGTTAGCAGACTGTCAGGAAAAAGACCCTACAAAAACTGAGATATTTATAGTCGAGGGTGATTCAGCTGGTGGCTCTGCTAAACAAGCTAGGGATAGAAAAACACAGGCTATCCTGCCACTGAAGGGTAAAATCTTAAACACTCAAAGAGCACAAGATCACAAGGTCTTGTCTTCTACAGAGATAGCTACACTTATAACAGCTTTAGGCTGCGGGTTCGGTGATGATTGCCAAGTGGATGAAGACACTAAACTTATAAGGAACTTGAGGTATGGAAAAATCATTATCATGACTGATGCGGATGTAGATGGTGCACACATTCGGACACTGTTGCTTACATTATTTCAAACTAAAATGCGTCTCCTTATTGATAAGGGCCATGTATATATTGCAGAACCTCCTTTGTATAAAATGAAGAAGGGGAAAACTGAACGCTACTTTTCTGATGATAAAGAACTTATGTCTTTTATACATGACGATATTTCTACTAGTTTTTCTGTAAGCTATGATAACAAAATACTCAGATCCGAAGATTTGTTGGCTTTATTAAAATCTTATGACTCTATGAAATATATTTTAGACAAATTTTCAACAAAACGAGACATAGTATTTGTAACAAATCTGGCTTTTTTTGATCCTCTCTCTCAGGTAGATTTTGATGATAAGAAGAAACTTTCTACATGGTGTAAAAATTATAGTGCGTACTTATCAACTAGGACACCTGTTAATCTAGGATTTGATCTATCTGTATTTGATAATAGTAAAACTGGTGAACTAGAGATTCATGTAAATAAGAAACACAATGGTGTACTTTCAACATTAGACCCACTAACCAAACGTTTCTTCGAAACAGATCATTATAAAGAACTTGTTGGTTTAGATTTTATTAAGTATTCTGATATTTCTTTTTCTTATACTAAAAATGACGATACAATAGCTAACAATTTATCTATTTCGACATGCCTAGATGGTTTAATTAAAACTTCCAAGTCTTCAATTACACTTCAGAGGTATAAAGGTCTTGGTGAGATGAATCCATCTCAGTTAGAGGAGACCACTATGAACCCTAAGAGTAGAAATCTTATTCAAGTACTACCATTGGAAGACGGTAATGAAGTTGTATATGAGCTTATGGGTGAAGATGTTGAAATGAGGAAACAGTTTATAAAGCAGGAATACAATTCTGTTAAAAATCTTGATATATGATCATATCAACGTGGAACGTCAATTCTATAAAAGTTAGACTTCCTAACATACTACAATACTTGTCTGAATATTGTCCTGACGTTCTTGTGTTACAGGAGACTAAATCTATAGACGATAACTTTCCTGAGGCTACTATTTCAGAAGCTGGCTATCATTCGGTTTTTTGTGGCCAAAAAACTTATAATGGTGTTGCCATAATCTCAAAGAACGAACCATCAGAAATTATTAAAAACCCTGTTTTCCTAGATAAGGATGAAATGCGCTCACTTTATATCAAATATAACGGGGTCGGAATACTAAATGTGTATGTTGTAAATGGGAAAGATGTAGATTCTGATAAATATGAATATAAATTAAAATGGTTGTCTGCTCTTAAAAAATTTTGTAAACATCAGTGCGAATCTAATGACAAGTTCATTGTTCTTGGTGACTTTAACATCGCTCCTACCGATAAAGATGTTTTTGACGTCGACTCTACTAAAAATAAAATCTTGTGTTCTAAAAAAGAGAGACTCGCTTTGAAAAATATTATGGATCTAGGGTTGTATGATTTATTTTATGATTTTAATTTTCCTGATCAAACTTTTACATGGTGGGATTATCGTGGTGGAGCATTCCATAGAAATATTGGTTTTAGAATCGATATAATTCTTGGTTCCAAGAAAATAAAGGATTCTTGTGAATCATATTTTATAGATAAGGATACAAGGCATAAGTCATGGTGTAAATCTGAACCAAGAACCTCTGATCATGTACCTGTGCGTATAAAGCTATCTAAATGAAATATGGCTTGTTGTATCTTACTTTGATATTATTTAAATGAAGGTGAAACAATGAAAAGCATTATGTTTTACAATTCTAAAGGTGGATCAGGTAAATCAACACTTGCTGTTAATTTAGCTGCTTATTATGCACAGCGAGGGAACCAGGTTACGTTAGTTGACTTGGATCCTCAAGAATCTAGTATTCAGTGGTTGAACTCTCGCCCAATATCAAAGCCAAAAATTTATGGTACAAAAAAATTCAACAAACTTCAGAAAAAAAGCAAAGACTCTATTACTATATACGATTTACCAGCCTCCCTATATGGATCAAGACTTGAGAATTATGTCAAAAAAGCGGATTTGATTATTGTTCCTGTTATGCCTTCTCCTATAGATATGCGCGCTGCTAAAGAATTTATTTCATCTTTAAGAGGCATGGGTCCGATTATTAGAAAAAGAGTCAAAATTGGATTAGTAGCAAACAGATGTAGAGCTAATACTAATATCTTTCTAGAATTAGATGAGTATTTAGTCAAAGAAAGAGGGATAAAATATATAACAGCTTTTCGTGATAATACAAACTACATCAGATCTGCAAGAACTGGAATTGGTATCTTTGAAATGGGCGAATCGCTGACAGCTCAGGACAGAGAAGAATGGAAGCCATTGTTGCGGTGGATAAATTCAAACTGACGCCTTTATACCATCTTCCAAATTTTTGTATTTTATTTGACCTTCGAAATATCTATTCAGCTTATCTATGTTCAAAACTCTAGACTCGTTTAAAAAACTCATTCTCTTATCTGTAAATACTTTTTTAGCCTCTTCAATATTAATTTGATCTGGTGATTTCAAATTCATAACTTTGCATATTTTCAAATAATAATCAGTGCTTGTAGTAGGATTACCGTCACTGACATTAAAAATTTCATTTACAACACCATCAATTAGGGAATTCCATGTTAGTCTTGCTAGATCTTCAACATGAATCAAATTAGTCACTTTCGCATCCGAACTTTTCAGTATTGGTTCTCCTTTTAATATCCTATCTATCGGCAGTCTCCCTGGGCCATAAATCCCGGGTACTCGAAAAATGATATATTTATTCTTAGTTTTCTCACAAAAGCTAATAATTGATTTTTCTGCACTCACCCTTCTTTTCGCTCTGTCTGTAATTGGCTTTAGTAAGCTTGTTTCATCTACAACATTGCCACCGTAATCTCCGTATACACCACTTGTACTTATATAGGTAATTTTATCTATTTTTAATTTTTTTATTTTATGAAGAAAATTATCTAGTCTTGTATCTGCCTGCCTATCTTGACGTGGCGGTGCCATGTATACAATCGATGATTTACCTTTAATTTCGTTAAAATTAATATTATCATCGTCAAAATCTCTGGTGTAATGCCGTACATTGTCCAGGCCCCTGTCCTTTTTTGATCTAGAGTATTCTATTATTTTATCGAAATTATAGTTATTTGAAATCGATATCATCGAATCTGCAAGGTATCCGCTTCCCGCTAAAACTATTTTCATTTTCTAGTTCCTCTCATTTTGTGGAATAAATTCAAATACTCTTCCTCATTATCAATTTTTTCAACTATATGCGTTTGATAGAATACATTCGTTTTACCACTCAGGAATCTTTTGTTTGGAACTACAAGAACTACTTTAAGATTACTAATCAGATTATGGAAATTTTCAATTAAAAAATTTAATACACTATTGCTCATACATATCACAATATTTATGTTTTTATCTTTAAAGTCCTCATCCATAAGTAAATATTTATTCATCTTTCTTTTATATAATAATATTTCATTTGAATCATTTTTTTCTCTAAGATTTTCATGCAAAATGGATAGCCCATTTTCTCCCTTAAGGATAATTATTTTTTTCCCCTCAACATCTTTTAAGTATTTGCTTTTGAGTAGATCCGCACTAGAGTATTTATTATCTGGGTACCTACATTTAACATTAAATATTTCTTCAACTGGTGAAGCGGTGTAGGCTCCAACAGCCAAATAATCACTATTTCTATTAAAACTTTCTTTGTATTTTTTGCACAACATAGCAGCGTTTTTGCTCTGGAATATATAGATATTGCCTGTAGAAATATCTGATAGGTTATCTGTTTCTAATGATTTTTCCTCAATTTCTAGAATATGCCTATCAACAAATAAATCGCCAAATTCCTTAAGATTGCTCTGAAGCTTAGAAACTATCGCTATTTCTGACAAGAAGACTATATTTAACTTTTCTCTAGTAATTTTTTTGCCCCTTGTTTTATAAAGATCTCCGCAAGTTTTGTTCCTGCATTTTGAAAATCATTTATATTGCATTCATGTTTTAACTTAATATGATTTTTGCCTGTTATGTCTGAAATATATCCAATTAATGTTGCTTTTTTTTGTTTGATATAACCGTGCACACCTATAGGCGACATACAATCTCCAGATATTTTACGAATAAAGTTTCTCTCTTCCAAAGCACATCTTAATATAATTTGGTCATTGATTTTACTTACCATCTTTCTAACCTTGTCATTTTTTTTTAGGAATTCTACACATAAAATCCCCTGTCCTGCAGAAGGTACAAATGTCTCTATTGGTAAATATTCTGTTATCTCTTTTTTCAGATCTAATCTATGCATTCCTGCTGCCGCTAATATAATCGCGTCGCAATCACCTGTCTTTAGTTTCTTAATTCTTGTTCCAACATTACCCCTTATTTCAACAATATTTACTTTTCTTATTAAGCTTTTAACCATTGAGACCCTTCTTGGACTTGAAGTTCCAATTTTTGCTCCATCAGGAATATCATTAATTGAATCAAATTTATCCGAGATCATAATATCTTGTGGACATTCTCGATGAAGCACAGGTAGGATATCAAATCTAGAATCAATTTCTGCTGGCACATCTTTAAGTGAGTGTATAGCGATATCTGCCTTTTCATCGATGAGGAGTCTCTCTAACTCTTTGATAAAGAGACCTTTCCCGCCATTGAGTTTGAATTCTTCACTTTTCAAAATGTCTCCAGACGTAGATGTTGGCATCAGTTTGAAGCAAACATCTGAACATTTGCTTTCCATAACCTTAACAACCGATTCACTTTGAGCTAGTGCCAACGGACTTTTTCTTGTCGCTATATTGATATATTCTTTCATATTTGTAATTTTTAAGATACATCTATAATATACTTAATATTAGTAAACATTATAATATTTTAGATACTACAGATGAAAAATAAAACTTGGGCTGGAAGATTTACTAGAAAAATTAATGATGATGTTTTGGATTTTAGTCAAAGCCTCACTATTGATATCGTGCTATATGAAGCAGACATTATGACGACTCTTGTGCATGTCGAGATGCTGTGTAAGTGCGGTCATATCAAAAAAAATGAATTCACTAAAATTAAATCTGGGTTAAACAAGATTAGGACTCTAGCACGCAAAGGTGAACTTCCATGGTCTATAGAGTTAGAAGACGTTCACATGAACATCGAAAATTCTCTTGTTGAACAAATTGGTGATGTTGGTAAGAAGATTCATTTAGGTAGGTCAAGAAATGATCTTGTAACAACAGATATGAGAATCTACCTGAGAGAACTTGTCGATGTGATGATTTTCGAAGTAAGAAATATACAAAAAACTCTAGCTACCCTAGCTCTGAAGTATAGTAACAGTATTTTCCCTGGATATACTCATCTCCAAATTGCTCAACCTGTCACATTCGGCCATCATCTTATGGCATGGCAAGCAATGATATCTAGAGATGAAATAAGGTTGAAAAACACTAGAGAAATGATAAATGTCTTACCATTGGGTTCTGCTGCTTTGTCTGGGACATCTCTTAAAATTGACAGAAAATTTGTTGCTAAAAAATTACAGTTTAATTCCACCTCGAACAATTCAATGGATGCGGTAAGTGATAGAGATTATATGATTGATTTAGCATATACAAATAGCATGATCATGCTCCACCTTTCACGGATTTCTGAGGAGCTAGTACTCTGGATGAACCCTCAGTTTAATCTTATTGATGTAGACGAAGGGTTCTGCACGGGATCATCTATAATGCCTCAGAAAAAAAATCCGGATGTCCCAGAACTTGTCAGAGGAAAGACGGGTTCAGTTTATGGTAGTTTAATCGGACTTTTAACTGTATTAAAAGGCCTACCATTAACATACAATAGGGATCTTCAGGAGGATAAGAATTTGATCTTTGAGTCTGTTGACACCACAATTTCCTCTATCGATATAATTAATAAATTAATTAAGACACTTAAGTTAAATAAAAAACAAGCACTTAACCTAGCAGAGTCGTCATTCTCCACAGCTACAGATTTAGCAGAGTATCTCTCTGAGAAAGGTGTTGCATTTAGAGATTCTCATCACATTGTAGGTAAGATTGTAAAGAACTGCGAGAAAAGGTCGATAAGTATGAAAGATATGACTTTAAAAGAATTTAAGACCTTTTCTGATCTCATTGAAAAAGATATATATAAGAAAATATCTGTTGAAAACTCGGTAACCTCAAGAAAAAACTTCGGGTCTACATCACCAAAGAATGTTGAGAAAATTGCAAATTTAGTACTATCAGGGTTAAGTAAGACTAACACAAAAATATGAGATCTGTGCTGATCATAATGCTTAGCTTGGTTTTAGGTGTAAGTACATCAGAATCTTCACAACCGTCTACAAAGAAATTTTTAGAAGAGATAGATAGTAAAAAATATGACACTTATGTATATGGTCTAGAGTCCGGGCTTGATTGGGCCAATGAAATATTATTCAGGGAGCATGGAATCGAGATTTTCTGTAAGCCAAACGATTTAGAGATTTCTGCTACTCTATTGAAGAAATTTCTAAAAGAGGAGATTACTAAGAATCAAAGTTTTTACCGTAAATACGAAAATGAGCCACTAGTAGGCCTTGCCTTTCGGAACGCCTATATAGAGAGATTTCCATGTGAAAAGTAAATTTTGTATAGATAGATAATTTTTTTTCATTATAATTAGATTGTTAAGTATTAATTTAAGGAGATATGTTATGGCAGAACACCCAGTACCAGAGGGAGATAATATTATCCTACCTGATGGAACAGTAGTTGGAACTTGGAATGGAGATGATGTTCGAGATCTTCAAAAAGAAGTTCTTAGAATAATGAAGGAACAAAAAGACAGCGGAGCTGATCGAAACAACTTGCTTATTAGATTTGGGATCCCTCACATGGATCAAACCCCAGATCACCTGAAAACATTTATAGCGTACGCACTTTGGGGCGTCGATAAAAAAGGGATGTGTTTAACACATAGAAGAGCAGACCATTTCGAATCTGTTGAAAAAATTAATGAAAAGTACGGAAGCGAGACAGCTATAGCGGCAGCTAATAGGTACAAAGAGTAATTCTATAAAGAGCCTAGATCTTCTCTAGGCTCTATAAAATCTTCAGCAACCAATTTGTCATCTGTGTCGTGACGTCTTTGGTAATTGTATGACCGAAGTCACCCTCAAATTTTTCGACCTTATTCGTCTTTCTTTTAAGGAACTCTAGCGTTTTAATATAACTCTCAAATTTAATAACGTTGTCCTCTTTTCCATGGGCTATAAAAATGTTTGCATCTTGTATTTCTTGTTGTTCATATTTATCTGCACTAGGCATATAACCTGATAGTGCTATGCAACCGTGAAACGATCTAGTCTTTTCAAATATGTAACTTAAAGATAAAGCCGCTCCTTGAGAAAACCCTCCAATTATATTTTTTGAATCATGAGAAAAGGTATCAAATAAATTCTTCAATTCAGCTTGAGATTTCTTTAGGCCTTCATGATCTTCCACAATATTGTTTGATGAGTTAATTTGTGGTAACGGGTACCATGATCTTCTTCCATCAATTTCTGGTGCGTTTGGTATCACAATAAAAAGACGATCATCGAGTAACAGGTTTAACATTTTCATAGAGGGCTCAAATGACCAGTTATTTGCCCCATAGCCATGAAACCAAAATAATGTGGCTACTGATTCTGATTGATCGCCAATAGTAATAATATTTTCTTTATTTAACTGTATCATCTCTAGCAGAGCTTAATTATTAAGATTATAATGTACCATATGAAGCAAATATTGGCTCATCTTATTAAGAATCATTCATTAACGTTGATATTATGTTTATCTTTCTTTTTGCTTCTATCTTGTGGGAATAAAGGCCCTCTCACTATTCCTGAAACGCCTACTGAAAATCAATCATCTATCTTAAAAGATATAAGTATTTTGTAATATGACAATCCAGTATAATAACAATTCTCTATATTTTGATGATATCGATATTTCTAAAATATCAAATGAAATAAAAACACCATACTACCTCTATTCAGAAACTACTATCCTCAAAAATCTAGAGTCATATACCTCTCAGTTGGGTGAATTGAATTCATTGATTTGTTACTCTGTTAAAGCAAATTCAAATTTGTCAATTTTGTCTCTTTTTGCTAAAAATAATACGGGTTTTGATATTGTATCTGGTGGCGAATTAGAAAGAGTTATCCATGCTGGAGGTGATACAAACAAAGTTGTTTTTTCAGGAGTCGGCAAAACAGATGATGAGATAAGATTTGCTCTAAAAAATAATATACTTTGTTTCAATGTTGAATCAACTGGTGAGTTATATAGGATTAATAAGGTAGCTGAAAGTATGGGCCTTGTTGCAGAAGTCTCTTTGAGAGTCAATCCTGAGATAGATCCCAAAACTCATCCTTATATAACGACAGGTTTATCCGAGAATAAATTTGGAATCTCTCATGATGAAATATTGCAGTTATTTATTAGCGCTAAAGAGCTCACTTCAGTAAATGTATGCGGCATTGATTATCATATAGGTTCACAGATACTAGAATTGAAGCCCTTTGTTGACTCAGCAAAAAAAGTAAAGTCATTGGTAGATAAGCTGCACCAAAATGGCATTACACTGAACCATGTTGATATCGGTGGTGGTCTTGGTATCAGTTATAATAACGAGGCTACAATAACAAGAAAAGAATATGTTAAAGAACTCATAGATATCTTTAAAGATTATGAATTTAAAATTATTCTTGAACCTGGACGTTCTCTAGTTGGTGATGCGGGAATATTGGTAACAAAAGTTGTTGAAATTAAAAGTAATTCTATAGGAAAAAATTTCCTTGTAGTTGACGCAGGAATGAATGATTTGTTAAGACCTCCACTTTATAATGCATATCATGATATTCTTGAATCTAAAGTCATAAACAAGAAATCAGTTATGTATGATGTGGTAGGACCTATATGTGAAACAGCTGATTTTCTTGGCAAGGAGAGACAGCTAAAAACTGATATAGGTGAACTTATCATCATAAAGGATACCGGTGCCTATGGTTTTGTTTTGTCTTCAAATTATAATTCAAGACCAAAATGTGGCGAATACATTATTAAAAATGGGACAGTAAAATGTATACGTAGTAGGGAAGAACTCACTGATATTTTTGGAGATGAAAAAGAGCACCTAAATACAACATGACGAACATCACGTACAGTAAAATGAATAGTCAGGGGAATGACTTTATCTTAGTCGATTCTTCTATATCTGAAGTGAAATTATTACCTGATCTCGCTAAATCATTCCTTATACAAAACATAAACTATGACCAGCTTTTATATGTAGAATTATCCAAATCTGATGAATTAGTAACATGCTCTATTCTGAATCGTGACGGTTCGGTTGCTAAGCAATGTGGCAATGGTTTAAGAGCAATAATGTTGTATTTTAATAATAGATATGGATATAAAGCTATCAATATAGAGGTTTGCGGCACAAAATATAAAGTCAAATTTAAAGATACTGAGAATATAACCGTGCAAATGGGTAAAACTCAGCCTTTGGCTATTTCAGAGAGGGAATGCGGGGTTGTAATTCCTACAGAGCAATTTCATAAACAGAGTGAGTGCATTGACAATATTACTGAAGATATCGTGTTTTACCTAGTTGATATAGGGAATCAACACTGTGTAATCATCGATAAACATATACCTGACGATAAACACAAAATAATTCAGCATTTGAATAAGAATTATAATAATCAGTTTAATATTGAGTTTCTAGAAAACTTAACAGAGTATATAAATGGAAATTCCCAGACGTTAATTTTATCGGTGTATGAAAGGGGCGCTGGATGGACAGATTCATGTGGAAGTGGCGCTACAGCAGCAGCTTCTGTGATTTTTTATAGTTACCCTGAGGTATCATCAACTGGCAGTGTCTCTGTGCAACAGAAGGGTGGATTATTATCTGTATTTAAAGAGCCAAATGGATTGTTATATTTGTCTGGTCCGAGTACTCTGGAATATGAGGCGTCAATCTATGTCTAAAGAACTTAAAGATCTTATAAAAGACTTTAATCATTACATTAAATATGAGAAACGATATAGCAAAGACACAATAATAAATTACACTATTGACCTTGATCAATTTCATGGAAACCTAAGAGAGCAAGATATTATTCACATCAAGCAAATCGGCGTTAAGCACATACAAGACTATATTACTCTTTTACACAAGACAGGGTTGAATCCTGCATCTATTTATAGAAAGAAGTCTACGATAAGTTCGTTTTTTTCATATTTGTTCAAAAAAAAATATATTCATAATAATCCAAGTAAAAAAATATTGTCTCCTAAATTGAAGCCTAAACTTCCTGTAGTTATGTCTATTAAAGAAATTGAAAAATTATGTGACATCAGAGAATCTAGTCCACAAGCAGTTAGAGATAAGGCCATAATTGAGCTAATGTATAGTTCTGCCCTACGTCTTAGCGAAACAACTGCCCTTAATGAAAATTCTATTGATCTAAACTCCAAAATTATTACAGTTATTGGTAAAGGTGACAAGACACGGTATCTTCCAGTTGGGAAACATGCAATTAATGCTATAAAAGGTTGGCTAATCATTCGTAAAGACCTGATTAACAAAGACGAAACCGCTTTATTCATAAATAAATTTGGGACAAGACTCTCAAATAGATCTATACAACAGAGATTATCATTCTGGTGTAAACAAAAAGGATTAAGTTTTCAGATAAATCCTCATGTTTTAAGGCACTCGTGTGCAACACATTTGCTAGAATCTTCTGGAGATATCAGGGCTGTCCAAGAATTTTTAGGTCACCAGGATATCAGCACTACTCAAATCTATACAAGTGTTAATTTTGATTATATAAAGAGTGTATATGACAAAACACATCCAAGAGCCAAATAAAAGTAAAACCACATTATATCAAGTTATATAAAAATATTTCCGATTAATATATACTCAAACTATGATAAAGCCCCTAGAAATTAGGTACATTAAAAAAAATAATATCCTCTCATTAGCATTTGAGGATGGATTGAAAGAAAATCTGACTATTGAGTACTTGAGATGTTTTTCTCCATCAGCCGAGGTAAAGGGACATGGTCCAGGGCAAGAAGTACTTCAAAAAGGGAAAGAGCACGTAATGTTAGATCATATAGAACCTATTGGTAACTATGCTGTTAAATTAGTTTTCGATGATGGACATAATACAGGTCTTTATACGTGGGAATATCTTCACGAGTTGTGTGTTAACTATAAATCTAATTGGCATGATTATCTTGAAAAACTATCAGAGGCAGGTTACGTGAGGAAAAAACCATAATGAAGAAAAAACCAATATTTTCCTCAAGAGCTCCAAAAGCAATAGGAGCATACTCACAAGCTATCAAAGCTGGCGGTATGATCTTTATCTCTGGACAAATACCATTAGTACCTGAAACTATGAAAATTATTTCTGAAGATTTTGAATTACAAGTAAACCAAGTAATAGTTAACCTCATGTCTATTGCTAATGAGGCTGGTTGTGACTCTACGCATTTTGTTAAAATTACCGTCTATCTTAAAGATCTTAAAAATTTCTCATCTGTGAACAAAGCAATGGAGAACATTTTCAAAGAACCATATCCTGCAAGAGCTGCTGTTGAAGTCAACGATTTACCATTAGGCGTTGAAGTAGAGATGGATGCTATATTGATTTCTTCTGATTCATGAATAATGTCAAAACAAATAATATTAGAAGATAAGATTTTAGAATCACTGCCAGGCGTTGGCAATGCAACCAGATCCAAACTTAACTCCCTAGGCATATTTAGAATTACTGACCTACTTCTTTTTTTGCCACATCAGCTTATAGATAAATCTATCGTCTCAGAGGTGGATTCAATTCAAAGCGGTGATAATTGTCTGCTTATAGGTGTTATAGAGAAAATAGTAATTACAAAAGGATTCAAGAAAAATTTGATACTTACAATTAATGTCAAAAATAAGAGAATTAGAGTAAGATTCATGCACAAAATTATTATATATAAATATTTGAAAGAAAAAGATAGGGTACGCTTAACAGGTATTATTTATATCAAGGGTAGTGTTGTTGAGATGATCCATCCAGAGATTGAGGTAATAACAGATGAAAGAACTCTAGAAAAAGTAATTCCTCTGTACAACACAAAAAGAGTACTAGGACAAAAGAAAATTAGAAAACTTATTAAGTTTGTCTTAGATTATGTAATTAAAAAAAAATCAGATGACATATTTGATAATAATTTTCTAGAGTTCATGAATGTACCAAACTATATTGATGCTTTGCAAGCTTGTCATAGTCCTGCAGATAATAACTATGACCAAGCAATTGAAAAATTTGAGTATTCACGGAGGAGGTTTGTCCTAGAAGAATTAATATCTAGAAGTATTCGTTTTGAGAAAATAAAAGCAGAAAGTAGTAGAAATATATCTTATTCATTTGAACTTTCCAGAACACGTATCAGTAAATTCATACAATCATTAAGTTTTAAACTAACAAATTCTCAAAGTCTAGCTGTAGATGACATAATAGAAAAATTCAGAGGGGAATTCGCGAGTACAAGACTTATTCAAGGAGATGTCGGTTGTGGCAAAACCATCGTAAGTGCAATTGCCGCTTTCTTATCTTTTGATTCTGGCTTGCAAACAGCATTTTTAGCACCAACTGAGATACTTGTTGATCAACATGCATCTTATCTAAAAAAAGTATTTTCTGATTATAATATAAATATCGCTACATTGAAAAATAATCTTAAAAAAATAGAGAAAGATAGAGTCATCAATAATCTCAAAGATGGTAGTATAGATATAGTAGTAGGCACTCACTCACTGATTAGTGCTAATATTCAATTCCAAAAACTTGGCTTATGTGTGATTGATGAACAGCATAAGTTTGGTATTAATCAAAGACTGTCTTTTTCTAGCTCAAGAAGTAAGAGTAACATTGCGCCACATGTCATTTATCTTTCTGCTACTCCTATACCAAGATCCTTGTCACTCGTTCTATATCAAGGACTCGATTATACACGCATTATAGAGAAACCTAAAAACAGACAAAATATTATTACTAAGCTCATCAACTCACAAAACCGTCGTAACATTTTTTCAAAGATCAAAAACTTAGTTTCCAAGAGAGAAAAAGTCTTTTGGGTCTGCCCATCAATCTCGTCTGAGAACTCTACTGAATTAGAGTCCGTTTATAAAACTTCAGAAATTCTAAATAAAGAATTTAAAGATTTTAACATTGGAATACTTCATGGGCAATTGGATGAAGACGAGAGTGATTCTATTATTAATAATCTAAAAGATGGGAGTCTTGACATACTTGTTTGTACGACTGTTATTGAGGTAGGAATAGATATTCCAGACGCAACATGCATAGTCATTGAGGACGCAAATAGGTTTGGGTTATCACAATTGCACCAATTACGTGGTAGAGTGGGTAGATCTGATAGAGAGAGTTATTGTTATCTGTTACATAAAGATGAAATAACAGAGCAGGGTAAAGCTAGACTTTCAGCTATTAAAGAAAACCAAGATGGATTTAAAGTTGCTGAGAGGGACCTTGTAATAAGAGGTTCCGGAGATTACTTAGGGTCAAGACAATCTGGATATCTTAACAATTATAAATTAGCAACGATGGATGATTTTATTAATAATTTAGATTTAATTCAGGAAATATCTCCCATGATCAATAAGCTGCCAGACGATACTAAAGAGAAATTATTGAGAAGATGGGATGAATCAATCTCTGATAAACTCGTATTGTAAAATGAAGTACATTTATCTAGAGAATTGGAGAGAAGAACAAAAACTAACATCCTTAGGTATTAACACCAAGCTAGCTGTTATAGATAATGAATCACTAACGAAAAGATTATGTTTTAATAAAAAAAGTAGTTTTAAAGTTATTGTAGAAAATCAATATCTCACTCACTCTAAAAACAGTATGGATTTCTTGAGCACAAAAGAAATAAGCTCTCTTGGAATTTACAGAAATGTAAAATTGATCTCAAATGGAAATAAAATAGTTTCTGCACAATCTTTCTTCCCCATAAGGTATCTTCATGGGAAAGAAAGATATATTAAAATACTAGGAAACAGGTCTCTTGGAACTAGAGTGCTTAATTCAAAACGATTTAAAAAGCAAAAGTTAATGTATATTGTTACTAAGAAATATATTCACAGATTTATTACTTATAGTTACAAATCAAAAAATATATATGTAGATGAGATATTCCCAAAAGATTTTTCATATGATAGATTAAGTCTCTTTCAAGCGAGAAGGAAGAAGCGATAAACATTTCATTTTAATGGTACCATCATTAATATTTTCATTATCTGTGATATATATAGATTTTAAATTTGCATGAGATGCCGCCTTAATATTATCAAGAGTATCTTCGATAAGTATTGATCTTTCAAAGTCAACTTTAATTTTATTTCTCAGTAAGAACCAAAACTGGATATCCTCTTTTATAAAACCAAGTTCATGTGAACATATTATTTCTACAAAGTATTCCTGTAGTGGAAATTTTTTCAACTTAATATCCAGAGTTCTTCTGTGAGCATTGGTTACGAGGTAGAGTTTATACTTATTCTTTAGATATTCTAAGGTTGGTATAATGTCTTGCTTAAGCTTTATCCTATCAATCATTTGTTTGCTCAGCTTTTCCTTCTCTACATCGATATCAAGCATATTAGACCAGTAGTTGAGGTCATACCAATCTTTGGTCCTTTTTTTCATATTAAATAATGCGTGCGTAATCTTAATAGATTGTTCTACATCATAAGAGTTTTTTCTGGCGTAGATTTCTGGAATATGTTTCTGCCAAAAGTAGTTGTCATATGCTGTATCTAGTAGCACACCATCCATGTCTATAAGCATATTGTCTATTTCTTTTAAATCCATCAATTTTACTGTATCATCATTTAGATTGTTTGACATCTATAACTACATGCCAAAAATAAAGAACAGAAAAATTATTTCCAGGACCAAATTGTTTAGAGTGGATCAGCTTGATATCAATTTTGATACTGGACAGGATCGACAATATGAAGTGATTTGTGGAACTGGGAATGGCGCAGTAATGGTAATCCCTATTCTTGATAGTCAAATAATATTCATCAGAGAATATGCTGCTGCTATCGATGATTACTCACTTACATTACCTAAGGGAAAAATAGATGATGGCGAAACAGTTATGCAAGCCGCTAATAGAGAACTTCAAGAAGAAATAGGTTATAAATCCGGTAATCTAGAATTCTTATATTTATTAGATCTCGCGCCAGGATATATCAATCATAAAACTAACATTGTACTTGCGACATCTCTGACACCCTCAAAACTTGAAGGTGATGAGCCAGAAGATCTTGATATTGTTAAATGTAAAACATCAGATGTAGCAGAATTTTTATCTGGCGAAAAAAATATAGATTCAAGAGTACTCTCTTCTCTCTACATCCTTAATAATTTTTTGAAGAAGAATGGATAAAAATTTCTTCATTGAAAAAATTGATAACATTAAAGAGATCTGTACAACTACTGCTGAAGTACAAATTCAAAACCATGAGAAGATAATACCTTATAAGTCAAAAAGTGATAACACACCATTAACTGAGATTGATTTATTGTCACATGATTTAATAACGGAGAATATAAAAAAGATGTGTGATACCTACCCAATAATATCAGAGGAGGGTTATGAAAAGGGTATCTTTCATGATAAGTTTTGGATTATAGATCCACTTGATGGAACAAGAAATTATATCGATAAAGGTAAGAACTTTTGTATCAATATCTCTTTCATTAAAGATAGATTCCCAGTATTTGGTGCAATCTACATTCCATATAGAAGAGAATTTTATTATGGAATAGGAGATCATGGATCATATCTCCAAGATCAGACTGGCAATACAGAGAAGCTAAGCTGCAAAAATGTATCATTAGATAATTTAGTTTTGTGTTCTAGTTCATCAATGAATCCTAAAAAATTAGATTTAATATTTAGTAATATCAAAATTGTTAAGCATCTTAATATTTCAAGTGCTATTAAATTTGGCATACTTGCATCTGGAAAAGGAAACTTTTATCCCAGATTTGGCCCAACGTATGAATGGGACACTGCAGCGGGTCAGTGTATCCTGGAAGAGTCAGGTGGGGTGATCGTCGATGAAAGTTTTGAAAGACTTACATATAATAAAAATCCGAATTACTTAAATGGAAAATTTTTTGCTTTTAATGGTGAAGCAAGTTTTTGGCGACCCCTTATTAGTCAACTTTGTGAGTCTTAACTACGGAGTCTTTAAACGCTTTTTTGTTTATCTTTTTTAAAATTCTATATTTACCGAATTTTCCTCTATTCCATGTTGTTAGCGTAGACTCATAAGGTTTAAGATTTTTTATAGATTTTACAGTCATTGTATTTTATATTTTTATGGTATCATAACTCTGAGCTATTAACATGATTATAAAACTTTTAGAAAATATATCACCTAAGAAATTTTACACATTTGCATGTTATGTAATCCCTTGGTCATTCACTATAGCGATTGTGCTTATTTCTTATGGTTTATTTTTAGGTTTGTTTGTAGCACCGTCTGACTATCAACAGGGGGATGCATTTAGGATAATATATGTTCATGTGCCAAGTGCTTGGTTATCATTATTCGCATATTCTGTAATCTTTTTTTCCTCAATTATCGCCCTCATCTGGCGAATTAAAATCTTCGAGATTATTTTGATCTCATCAGCAAAAATAGGGGCATTATTTACTTTTTTAGCTCTTGTAACAGGCTCCATTTGGGGCAAGCCAATGTGGGGGACATGGTGGGTTTGGGACGCTAGACTTACATCTGAGTTAATCTTATTTTTTATTTATATTTCTATTATATTACTCTATAACTCTTTTGATGATTATCGTAAGGGGTCAAAAGCAGCTAGCATTCTTGCCATTATTGGATTTGTAAATATACCAATAATTCATTTTTCAGTAGAATGGTGGAACACACTGCATCAAGGACCGTCAGTAATGAAATTTAGTTCACCCTCTATTGCCTCTGAGATGTTATCGCCACTAATTATCACTAGTTTGGGATTTACATTTTATTTTATTACAGCTGTCTTGTTATCTGCAAGGAACGTTCTCATTGATAGAGAACGAAATAGTCAATGGGTCAAATCAATCTAAACTGACTTTTAATGACTTCAAACATGCAAACGGAGAAATTAGTAAAAAGATAAAAAATACTATTCCAAGCAACAGTAATTCTGAATCATAGTTTACCTTTAACATTGAATTATTAACAGCACTAGATCCAAATATAAGAATCGGTACAAACATTGGCAGAACAATGATTGACAAAAGCACTTTACCTCTTTTTAAGGTTAATGTTATTGCAGCAATAATAGAGCCTATTAGACTAAGTGATGGTGTTCCGATAAGCAAGCTTAAGAATAGCACTAAAGATGTCTCGATATTTATACCAAGTAATAGAGATATAAAGGGTGAGGCAATCACTACTGGTAGCACTGTAAGTGACCAATGGCTTAATATCTTGGCTATAATCTGAGATTCATGATTAACATCTGCTGTAAGGAAATAATCTAATGAGCCATCTTCAAAATCCTCTCTAAAGATAGCCTCCAAATTTAAAATACACACTAATAAGCATGACAACCAAATCATTTGCGGAACTAATTCTAGAGTTATATTTTTCGAAATATAGCTAGTTGAAATATTAAAGAAGATAATAATTAAAAATAAATACATTATTGGCATAAATACTTCATAACCTGATCTTGCAGCTAATCTAAATTCTTTTCTTAATACTCTTTTAAATTCTTCCATTTTCTAAATGATAATTTTTTATATTAATAGTTTTTAAATTAATTTCAGTATGATTAGTCATCACCACTGATATATTATTTTTCAGCGCTTCTGATAGTAATTGTTCCAAAATTATTGATCCATCACGATCTAATGCACTGTATGGTTCATCCAAAATCCATAAATTACTCTTTATTGTTAATAATCTCATTAACGCAACCCTTTTTTGCTGGCCATGAGATAAATATCTTACTAGTGTATTTTTATATTCACCCATTGCAAAAAAATCTAGACTGCCATTTATATTCTTTATATTACGATTTCCTGTATTGTTACAGTCCAATTTAAGATTTTCATATACTGTTAAACTGTTTTTCAATCCATATTTATGACCAAGGTATACTATTTCTAGATTATCATTTTCAAATACACCATCATCATGTTCTGTAATACCAGCTAAAATTTTAAGTAAAGATGTCTTTCCTGATCCATTACTGCCATAAATATTTATTATGGTAGACTCTGGAATCTTAATTGAGATATCGTTGAGTACTGTCTTGTGATTTCTGCTAAGACTTATATTTTTAATTTGTAGTAGGTCTTCCATGTCTCAGTCTAATTTTTTTGAGCTAACTATTATCCCATCGAGATCAGAGTAAACATACTCTCCTTCCTTAAATGTAACTCCTGCGAATATTAGATTATCTTTGAATTTTCCTGAATCTTTCTTCTCACTTTTCTTTGGCATTGTATTAAGTGCCTTCACTCCTATTTGAATATCATTTATTATTTCTGAATCTCTAACACATCCATTAATAATGAATCCACTCCAGCCATTATCACATGCTTTCTCTGCAAGCATATCTCCCAGAAGCGCACATTTCATAGATCCTCTTCCATCAATTACCATCACATCCCCATCAACTTTTTCCTCAATGAGTTTTTTAACATATGAGTTGTCTTCAACTGCTGTAACTGTCCTGATCATTCCCATAAATTTAGTACATCCACCGTATGGTCTAAATACACCCTCGCATATTTGAATATTGTCATTGTCGTCACTCAAGTCTGCAGTAGCAAAATCTTTCATATTTTCATTTCCTTGTTTAGTTTGCTTAATAATATTAAAGCAGGAATTGCTATCAATGAACAGAAAACAAAATATAATTCCCAATCAAGGAATTCAACTAAGTACCCTGACATTCCAGAAAATAGGGTTCTTGGAAGAGACATTAGGGCAGTCATGAGTGCAAACTGTGTAGCTGTAAATTGTTTGTTTGTCATGTTTGCTATAAATGCTAAATATGCTGTATAACCCATTCCAGCTGCTAAGTTTTCGAAAGATATTACTGTCATTAAAAGATAAATATTATTTCCTAATATAGCTAATACTGTAAATCCTAATGTTGCTATTGCTTGGAATATACCAAAAATCATTAATGATCTAAATAATCCTATTCTAATAGATATTAATCCTCCTAAGAATGCACCAATTAGCGTAGCTATCAAACCAAAGAATTTAACAACGGTCCCAATTTCTGATTTCGTAAATCCAATATCTAAATAAAAGTTTGTGCTCAGTGAGTGAGCCATAGTATCTCCAATCTTGTAAAAGAGAATAAATAATAATATAACAATAGGAGCAAAAAAAATATTTTTAAGTCTATTTCTACGAGAAACTTTTGTTCTTTGATAAGTATCGTAGGCTACATTACAGATGTATTTGAGATTTATAGAGATAGACCTATCTCTAAGGTGATTTAATCTGTCTCCAGAAATGTTATTGATAGATGTAAATCTGTCAAAAAATTCAATGAATGGCTTTAATACGGTTTCAACAAAATTTGTGGGCGTGTAACTTCCTCTTGGTTCATCTGCGATGATTGTAACAAGTAAGCCTATGAACATTATCATTGCCATAATTACGTACACTAATTGATAAGACATGTAATCAGCTAATATTAATCCACCAGCACCTGCTGCAAGCGCGCCAATCCTATATCCTAAAACATATGCAGAGGCACCAAGGGTTTGCTCTCTATCATTCAAAGACTCTCTTCTATATGCATCTATTACAATGTCTTGTGATGCTGAGAAAAAAGCCACGAGCGTTGCTAACAGAGCCACATTGCCGGCATTCATTGCTGGATTTGTCATTCCTAGTAAAATTATTGATGTTATTAGTAGTACTTGATTAATTAGTAACCAGCTGCGGCGACGCCCAAACCTTGATAAAGTTATCCCATCAAAAATAGGCGCCCATAGAAATTTGAGTGAATAGGGCAACCCGACTAAAGCAAATAACCCAATTGTCGATTTTGAAATACCTTCTTCTGTCAGCCATGCTTGTAAAAGTGTGATTGTTAAAAGGAGTGGAACTCCAGAGACAAAACCCATGGATAAAGTAATAAATATTTTTTTGGATAAGTATGGCTTAATCAGTGAAATGTTATTTTTTATTTTATTTAAATTCATAACTCATTATTAATGGTGAATGATCTGAAAATCTTTGTTTTTTATAAATACTTGAGCTCACAACGTAAATCTTATCATTCGGGGTCATAACTTGATAATCAATTCTCCACCCTACATTGTTTTCCCAAGCTTTTCCTCTATTTGACCACCAGGTATAATTTTCTGCTCTTTTGTTAACCGACCTGAATGTATCAATACATCCATGATTATCAAATATATCATCTAGCCAAGCCCTCTCTTTCGGTAAACATCCAGAATTCTTTTGGTTTGATTTCCAATTTTTGATATCAATTTCTTTGTGAACAATATTCCAGTCACCGGATATTATTGTTGGTTTATTGTTTTTTTTAACTTTAAGAATATATTTTTTAAATTTATCCATAAACTCATACTTCATCTTCTGTCTTTTCTCACCCGAAGAACCAGATGGGAAGTAAACAGAAATTATATTTACTTTTTGCAGCTCAACCTGTATAAATCTTCCCTCATTTGCAAATATTTTTGAACCAAATGTTTTTTTTATTGAAAGCGGTTTTTCTCTGATATATACACATACTCCACTATACCCTTTTTTCTCCGCTTCAGACATATATCGCTCAAAGCCTTTTAACTCAAATTCTTTTGTGTTTATTTGATCATGACTGGCTCTAACTTCTTGTAAGCATATTATATCCGCCGACTGTTTTGTGAGCCACTTAAATAAACCTTTTTTCTGACTAGCCCTTATACCGCAGACATTTAAAGTTAAAATTTTCATAAACTAATGTTCTGATATGTTAATATATTCATAATACTAGATTTATTAATGAACGACCTTAAAAAAAATTTCATTGAGTTTACATTAAATCATGAAATACTGAGATTTGGTAACTTTACACTCAAGTCTGGAAGAGAAAGCCCATATTTTTTCAATACTGGGTTATGTTGTGACGGTAAGTCATTGCGTTCACTATCAGAATTTTATGCATCATACATATCTGAAAATATAATTGATTACGATTATATTTTTGGGCCAGCTTATAAAGGCATCACGTTGGCTTCATCAATATCTATGTCACTCGAGAGTCAACATAATATAAACAAGCCTTTTTCATATAATCGTAAAGAGTCAAAATCACATGGAGAAAAGGGTGTATTCGTGGGCTTTCAACCAAATGGATCAGCCTTAATAATTGATGATGTAATCTCTAGCGGGAGCTCTATAAGAGAGTGTATTGAACTACTCACGCTGACTAAAACTGATACTTTCTCTGTATTGGTTGCATTTGATAGAATGGAGATAGGTAATAAAATACGAGCCTCATCTGAATTAACTGAAGAATATTCGCTGAAGGTCCATAGTATTATTGATCTAGAGGATATACTTTCATTCATCATCTCTGATGAAAAGTATCAACCATACATCGATTCTATGAAAAAATATATAGATCAGTACAAAAAATGATTGTCATGTTATCAAACTTACTCCAACTATAAATGTAACGAATTGATAAATATTCTTTATAGTTCCATTGTCTCTTTCTATAGACAATTTGGCACCAAAATAGCCTCCTAATAATGATCCAATAAATAATGATGGTAATACGAGCCAATTTATCTCGGATACAATTCCTACTGCAATAGCACCAGTTAAATTATAAAAGAAACCTACAATCAGAAGAGTATATATTATTGCATCTTTAATCATCATGCCAAAAAATACTATTAAAATAGAAGTAAAAATTAACCCTGTTCCCGCAGAAAGCGATCCATTGAGAATTGAAACCAGACAAATTAAAAAATATCCAATGAGGAGTCTCCCTCGAGTAGGATATCTATTATCTCTTTCGCCAAAATCTTTTATGAAAAATGCATATAAAGAAACAAGAATTATCATAACACCTAGAAGATTCCTAGCTAGGACATCATCGATAAAAATTACCAGTTGTACACCAATAATGACAAAGGGTATACCTATTATGATGCATAAAAAAATAAACTTGTTGTTCAATTGAGTATTTTGTATAAACTTCATAGTCGCACCTATACCCAATGCTACTGTAGCTATCTTATGTATAGCTAATGCACTTATAAACTTTATATCAAATATATGTAATATTGCTGGGAGTTGAATTACTCCTGCACCACCACCAGAAAAAGCTGAAAAGATATTGGAAATGAGCGCAACTATGAAAAGTAAAATATGTTCAAACACTTATTTTCTTTTAATCATTGTGCCAATACCTTCATCTGTGAATAATTCAAGTAAAACAGAATGATCTACGGTCCCATCAATTATCTGCACGTCCTCTACTCCTGATGAGACAGCCTCTAATGCAGAGTTCACTTTTGGAAGCATACCCTTAGAAATAGTCCCTTTACTTATTAGTTTCTTAACACCTTCGGCATTTATTGACTGAATTAAATTGTTATCTGCATCTAATATCCCTTTTGTATCAGTAAGGATAATGTATTTACTTGCTTCAAGTATATGTGCGATTTTACCTGCCACAATATCAGCGTTGATGTTATATGTATTTCCATCATCCCCCATCCCTATAGGTGCGATTATAGGTATAAATGACGAGCCATCCAGTAGGTTGACCACCTCTGGATCTATGCTTTGAACTGTTCCTGTATTTTTGAAATCTATATTCTTAAACTCACCTTCGCCAATTACTTTTTTGGCTCTTATCAGTCCCCCATCTTTTCCAGATAAACCAACTGCTTTCCCTCCAAGAGATGTGATAGTTTTCACAAGCTCTTTATTTACAAGTCCTCCAAGCACCATCTCAATTATGTGGATAGATTCAGGATCAGTAATTCTCATACCATCAGCAAAGTTTGATTCAATCCCAAGTTTTTTTAGATAAGATGTAATCTGAGGTCCGCCGCCATGTATTATAACTGGATGTATGCCAACTTGTTTGAGCAAAATAACATCCCTTGCAAAGTTTTGTTTGAGTTTGTCGTCGATCATTGCATTACCGCCCAATTTAATAACAATTGTACTCCCAGCAAGTTGTTGTATATATGGTAATGCCTCAACAAGTACTTTTGCAGTACTAGGCGTTAGCTTTGAATCATTCCTAATAATTAAGTCATCTGTTTTTTTCATAATTTCAAAATGGTACTTCTAAGTTTTTATCAATTTTAAGCATAGCACTCTTGACGGTTGATTGGATCCTCAACATCGCTTTTTTGCTATCTGCCTCAAAGCGAAGAACGATACATGGTGTTGTATTTGAGCACCTTACTAAGCCCCATCCGTCTTCGTACATTAGTTTAAGTCCATCAATTTCAATCTTATTAACTTCACTAAACTCTGGTAATTTTACAAATTTATCCATAAAAGTAAAATGTTTATTATCATTGAATTCTATTGATATCTCGTGTGTAGTAATCGAATCAGGCAAATCCATATATAAGCCTTCTATAGTCTCACTTTTTGAGAGTACTTTGAGCATCCTCATCAGCGAATATATTCCATCGTCAAAACCAAACCAATCATCGTTGAAAAATATATGACCACTCATTTCACCTCCAAGAAGTGCTTTGTTCTCTTTAATTGCTCTTTTAATATATGAGTGACCAGTTCTAGAAATTATTGGAGTCCCTCCATTTGATCGGATAACTTCTTCTAGATGTCTTGAACACTTAATATCAAATATTATCGTGCCTTTATTATGATTCAATATGTCTTTACTGAAAATCATCATCATCTGATCAGGCCATATTATTGAACCATTTCCAGTAACAAGAACAATTCTATCACCATCTCCATCAAAGGCTACACCCAGATCAGCCTCACAATTTTGGACTGCATTTATGAGTTCCTTGAGATTATCTGGATTTGTTGGATCAGGTGGATGACTTGGGAAATCTCCATCAACTTGTTCATTTAATATAGTCATATCTAATTTAAATTTATCTCTAAGATCTCTCATAATTTTTCCTGTTACTCCATTTCCACAATCAACAACTATCTTTTCTTTAGTTTTAAATTCAAATTGTGGTTGAAGGTAGTCTAAATAAGAATCTTTAATTCTATTATCCTCAAGGGATGTGCCAAGTGTACTGATATCATCTAGAGAGTTAGATGTAATCAAATTATATATCTCATCTATATACTCGCCATACAAGGTTAAACCATCAATGACTATTTTAATCCCATTAAAGTCTTTAGGGTTATGACTACCTGTGATCATTAAGCCATTTTTTATATTTGAGAAATTCATTGCAAAATTCAATAAAGGCGTTGGGAGTTCTCCTATATCAATAGTATTTAATCCTGTATCATTAAGTCCATTTATAAGAGATTTCTTCAATTCATTACTTGATAGTCTTCCATCTCTACATATAAGAACTGGGTCATCATTTTTATCTTTAATTATTTTTGCTATAGCTCTAGCAATTAAATACACGTTGTCTGCATTTATCTCCTGAGGATATATTCCTCTAATATCATATGCACGGAAAATATTTTTATTTACACTCAAGCTATTTTTTTCCTGAAGAGCCGAAACCTTTATCGCCTCTTTCTGATTCATCAAAAGAATTGACTATTTGAATGTTAGGCTGACTGACATTGATGAATATGAGTTGAGCTATTCTCTCATATGGCTCTATCGTATATTCTTTATCACTCCTATTCCAACATGAAACCATCAATTCACCTTGATAGTCTGAATCAATCAGACCTGCAAGGTTGCCTAATACAATTCCATGCTTATGACCTAAACCAGATCTTGGCAATATTAGTCCAGCATAATCTCTATCATCTATAAAAATAGATATCCCTGTTTTAATAAGGTGTGATTCATTTGGTTTCATACATAGTGGTTCTTTAATAGATGCGCTTAAATCAAGACCTGCAGAACCCACTGTTGCGTAACTAGGTATATCCTTAAGATTTTTATCATTGATTTTAACTTTAACTTTTTTTAGCATACTTTTTGTTTTTAGTAATCGCTTGGAAGTAATATCGGTGTATCTTTCTAAGTATTTCATGCGCAACGTCTAGTTTTCTCCCAGAATCAACATCCTCAATAAAATCAGGTGTTATTACTGTAACTTTATTGTAGTCTGACTCAAAACCTATATTATTTTTATGATTAGCAATATTAGCCACAATCATATCAAGATTTTTTTTCTTGAGCTTGTTTTTTGCATTCATAATTAAGTCTTCAGTTTCTGCAGCGAAACCAACAGTAAACACTTTTTTATAATTCTTTGATACTTCTGATATTATATCTACACCTCTCTCTAATCCTATCTTTAGTGATTCATCTGACTTTTTATGTTTCGAAGAGGAGTAATGTGCAGGTCGATAATCAGCAATGGCAGCAGTCGATATAAATATATTTTTATTAGCAATATTTTCAAATACTTTTTCTGCCATTTGTTCGGCAGTTTCAACGTAATGTGTTCCTATTTTTTTAATATCATCAAGAGAAGTAGGACCTGATATCAACTCTACATCTGCTCCAAGTTGATGTGCAATGTAAGCTATGGAGTAACCCATTTTTCCAGAGCTATAGTTACTAATAAATCTAACCGGATCAATAGGTTCTCTTGTAGGTCCAGCCGTTACTAATATCTTTAATCCTGATAATATTTTTCCTGAATTTAAATCTTTAATTTTTTCAAGGATTTGATCTGGAGAAGTCATTCTTCCATAACCAAAATCTCCGCATGCATGTTTGCCATATTCTGGACCGATTATTTTTATCTTAGTGTGTTCTAGTTTTTTTAAATTCCCTTGTGTAATATCATTGTTCCACATTTCAGGATTCATGGCGGGCACTATAAAGAGCTCTTTGTTAAATGCAAGACAAGTAGTAGACAGCAAGTCATCCCCTAACCCATTTGAAATCTTATTCATTACGTTTGCTGTACATGGTGCTATGACGACTATATCGGCCCACTTTGATAGATTAAGGTGTTCATAATTTGTTTCAGTATTTTTGCTATCAATGCTGACTTTATTCCCTGTTAAAGCTTCCAAGGTAGTTTTTGTTATAAATTCTTGGGAACTCTCCGTCATTAATACTTTTATATTACAACCTTCTTTTTTAAGCATACTAACAAGGTCTGCAGCCTTATATGCAGCAATACTGCCTGTGACTCCTACTAAGACATTTTTATTTTCTAAAATCCTCATAAGCAAATCCAGTTATTTGACTATATTCTATATTCTTTTGAGAAAATTCAATAGTGTTTCTATATGTTTTCTTTTGTGTCCAGCTGTAAGTCCTATCCTTATTAAATCTCTATTCTTGGGGACTGTAGGATATCTAATCGCTTGGATAAAAAGACCTTCAGCAAAGGCTTTTCGTTGTATACCTAATACTTTTTTTGGACTACCAAAAATTTTAATTTGTATTGGGGTATCTGATTCCTCTATCACAATATTATGTTTCTCAGCTGTTTGTTTGAAATACTCAATGTTATGAACAAGCTTTTCGTTTATCTCATAATTCGATTTAATATATCTAAGGCTATCTCTGGTAATACCAGCTAGTGCCATTGGTAGAGACGTTGAATAAATATAAGGTTTTGATTTCTGAACAACTAAATCTATCAAATCATTATTACTTGCAATAAATGAGCCAAAAGTCCCTACAGCTTTACCAAATGTCCCTATGTATGCATCTATGTTTAGATCTTGTTTTTTAAACATACCAAGGGTGGTAGGGAAAGAATTTTTTTTGTACCTAATTACTCCAAAGCCATGTGCGTCATCAACGACTAACAAAGCTTTGTAGTCTTTTGCAATCTCTGAAAGTATTTTTAAGTTACTAATTTCACCAGTCATACTAAAAACAGCATCAACATAAATAATTTTTGTTTTACAGTTATGCGATGATATCTTGTTTATGAGATCATTATAGTCATTATGACGATATCGGATTAACTTTGAAGATGATAGTCTTGTTCCTTCCACAATTGAGTTATGATTCATTTTATCTTGATAAACTATTGTTTCTTTTTCTGTAATTGCATTCAATAAACCAACGTTAGATAGATATCCACTATTTGTGACAATTGCTGATTCAAATCCAGTATACTTTGCAAGTTCTTTTTCAAGTTGATGATGTTCTTTTGAGTATCCACTTATAAGTGGCGATGATCCTGATCCTATTCCATATTCATTAATCTTTTTTGCGTATAACTTTTTAAGCTGAGTATTGTTTGATAGATTAAGATAATTATTACTAGAGAAGTTTATTATTTTTTTCCCATTAATCTTAATAATAGTGTCTTGAGCCGAACTCATGACCGCTCTACTTCTATAGTAGCCTTTTTTCTTTAATGAGTTGAGAGCATTAATGAAATCCGTCACTAATTAAATTGTTCCTATTTTTAAATTTTTCATGAGATTCTGGTCATGCTCTATCGATGCGTTCTTTGTTGTAAGTAACTCTTCGCCATAAAAAATTGAATTTGCTCCTGCAAAGAAACATAAAGCCTGAGTCTGATCATTCATTGAGTCTCGTCCTGCAGACAGCCTTACCATTGAGTATGGCATTGCAATCCTAGACAATGCTACAATTCTAATGAAGTCAAAATCATCGACATCATTATTTTCCGAGAATGGAGTACCTTCAACCCTAACTAGTTTATTAATAGGTACTGATTCAGGTTGTACCTCTAGGTTGGCGAGGACATGAATAAGCTTAATTCTATCTTCTAACCCTTCTCCTAATCCTAAAATACCGCCACAACAGACTTTGATATTTGCGTCTCTAACATTCTTTATTGTATTAAGTCTATCTTGATATGTCCTAGTTGTTACGACTTTATTATAATATTCTTCAGATGTATCCAAATTATGGTTATAAAAATCTAATCCAGCATCTTTTAATTTCACTGCTTGCTCTGCTGTTAACATGCCAAGAGTAACGCAACTCTCTAATCCAAGGTCTTTAACGCCTTTTATCATAGCTACTATCTTGTCGATGTTTGAATTATTTAAATTTCTCCATGCCGCCCCCATGCAAAATCTTGATGCACCACTTTTCTTTGCTTCCTTAGCTTGTTTGATTACTTCCTCCAACGGAAGAGTTTTTTCTAATTTTAGGTTTGTGTCGTATCTTATACTCTGCGAGCAATATTTACAGTCCTCTGGACATCCTCCAGTTTTTACAGACATGAGTGTTGATATTTGTACTTTATTAGGATCATGATATTTTCTATGAACTAGATGTGCTTGCCATAGCAAATCATTAAAAGGAAGATTATATTTAGATTTTAATTCTTCTAACGTCCAGCCATTTTTTTGTTCAAGATTTTTCATTTTTTCTAGAGATAATTAAATAGTAGACCAAAAGTGACTATTAATCCAAATATATTGTTATTTTCAAAAGCAGATATACATTGGTATGGCACTCTGTTTCTTACTAGTAAATTCTGATAGATAACACACAAGCACGATAGGAGCATAATCGCATAAAATACTAGATCAAAGTTGTTAATCAGACCGATAAGCGCGAATAATATGATGACAGTATAGTGTAAATAGCTTGAATATTTAATATCATTTTCTCCAAAAAATAATGCAGATGACTGGATACCCACTTTCTTATCATCTTTTTTGTCTGCCATTGCGTAGTATGTATCGTAAACAATAGCCCAAATGACAGTTAGCGAATAAAGTAAAACACAGTTTAGATTTATTTCTCCTGCCTCTAGGATAAAAACCATTGGAATACTTGATCCAAATGCTAGCCCAAGAATTAGTTGTGGAATTTTAAAAAATCTTTTCATTAATGGATAGGAGATTAATAGACACAACGAGATTATTGCAAATAGTAAAATTTTGAGATCTAACATTAGCAGTAATACAAAACATATAAGTATCAATAATAAAAATAAAATTAATGCTTCTTGGTTAGAAATTTTTTTATCTGCTAATACTCTATTTTTTGTTCTCTCAACTTTTCTATCATATTCTTGATCAAAATAATCATTAATAATACACCCAGCAGATCTTGTCACAATTATTCCAATTCCAAATACTATCATATAAAAAATTGTAGGTTTTCCACTCGTTGAGATCATAAAAGCCCACAAAACTGGCCACATAAGGAGATAAAAACCAATCGGTCGATCAACTCTCATAAGTTGAAGATATAGATTTGCCTTCTCTAATAGATGATTAAATTTTTCCATCTATACCCATTTGGAAATACTTATGTATAATACTTTCTTGATTTTCAAGTAACCAATCTATGTCAGGTTTATACGTCATAGCTTTATGAATAGCACTTGCCGTAGCTTTCCTGTGAATATCAAATAGTATTTTATGATCCAGATTATCATCTTTTGAGACAGATGGATTAAGCCAAACAGATACAATAATCCCCAGTTCGTTTACTTTATCTTTAGGAATATCATTTGATCGTATTGAATCTAAAACACCATTTGCAATAGCGGCTTGCACGGTGCCCATAAGAATATTGGTATATCTATTATCATTGACTGTTACTTTGCTTACCATTAATGTTGGAGGTCTAACCATTATGTCTGTGTTCATTATTGCTAGTACTTTAGAGTGTCCCTTTGTCTGATTACCCATTAGATTCGCAAAAGCAGTCCCGAATGGTCCATCCATTTCACCTATAACTACCTCTGGTTCAGCAGCAGTACCTGCTGGACCACCTGCGACAAGTGCTTCGCCTACTCTTATATTAATTTTGTTAGTCATAATTTTTCATCCTTTTTATTTTTATGACTATAATATATGTTAAGAGTAATAAATGAAAATAGATAATGATTAGAAATTTTGAGAGTTACGTCCCTAAAGTCCATAAATCAGCTTATGTTGATGAACAATCATCGGTAATCGGGAATGTTGAAATTGGAGAAGACAGCGCCATGTGGCCTCATTCTGTTGCAAGAGGAGACATAAATCCAATAATAATTGGTAAAAGAACTAATGTTCAAGATGGATCAGTGTTACATGTGACTCATAAGAGTGATTATTCTCAAGGATTTTGTGTAGAGATTGGTAATGATGTGACTATTGGTCATTCTGTTATAGTTCATGCATGTCATATTGCTGACAGAGTTCTGGTTGGAATGGGTAGTATAATATTAGATGGAAGTTCTATTGAACCTGATGTCATGATAGGAGCAGGATCACTTGTAAGCCCGGGAAAGATTCTTAAATCAGGATATCTTTACTTAGGATCTCCAGTGAAACAAATCAGGGAACTTACAGAGAAAGAGAGGAATTTCCTATTATATTCTGCAAAAGGTTATGTAGATTTAAAGAATAGATACATTATATAGATCTAATCATTTTCTCCATTGATTTTGTGTCTGGCGTAAAATCATTCCATATTTTGTATGACAAGGCAGCTTGCTCAATAAGCATTCCAATACCATCATAATAATTTTTAGCACCATTATCTTTTGACCAAGTCTGAAATTTTGTTGAATTTCTTGCGTAAAAAAGGTCATAACTAATCGTATTCGAATTTATTATATCTTTTGGAAATGAGATCTCTCGATTCATCATGCTAACCGGTGTTGTGTTGATTACTAAGTCAAAGTTTTGTCCTTTAGAATATTTTTTAATATCAAACATACCTGAACACTGATTAGATAATCTGTCGATATTTTCTTGTGTTCTGCTCATTACAGTTAGACTTGAGATCTCTTTGTTAGCAAATGAATTTGCAATACTTCTTGCTGATCCGCCGGCTCCGATAATTAATACGCTCATGTCAGTCAATATAATTTCTTTATTGTTTAAATCACTTATAAATCCCAGGCCATCAGTATTAAAAGCTTTGATCATACCACCGTCATGCCATAGCGTATTAGCACACTCACATTGCTTAGAAATATCATCGGCTTGGTCTGCAAACATAAATGCTTGATCTTTAAATGGAATAGTGACATTTGCTCCAAGACCTTTTTTAGAGAAAAAACTCTGCGCATGTGTTTCAAAGTCATCGCTTTCAGGCTCGATTTGTTTATATTGGATGTTTATTTTATGTTGTTTAGCAAATTCTTTATGAATAAAAGGTGATAAGCTATGATTAACAGGATTACCGAAAACGGCAAATTTTTTTACTTCATCCATTCTAAAATATTCTTAGCATAGTATGTGATTATAGCATTTGCGCCTGATCTTTTCATACAAGCTAACGCCTCCATGACAACTTCTTTTTCATTTAGCCACCCATTTTTAGCAGCAGCTTTTATCATAGAATATTCACCACTAACTTGATAGACAAAAATTGGTATATTAAACTTATTTTTAATTTCTTTTACAATATCTAGATATGGCAGCCCAGGTTTTACCATTACTATATCAGCACCCTCATTTATATCTAGCTCGACTTCTTTTAATGCCTCTTTAGCATTTCTATAATCCATTTGATATGTATCTTTTTTACTAGAGCCAAGATTTTTCTGAGATCCGACAGCTTCTCTAAATGGGCCATAGAAATTTGATGAATATTTGGCTGCATATGACAAAATTATAGTATCTTTAAAGTGATTCCTCTCAAGACTTTCTCTAATCTTTTTTACCCTACCGTCCATCATATCTGATGGAGCAACGATATCTGCACCTGCCGCTGCATGACTCACTGCTTGTTTAGCTAAAACCTCTACTGTCTCATCATTTAAAATTTCTCCTTTTTTTGAGAGTAATCCATCTTGACCATGTATCGTATAAGGATCTAATGCTACATCACTTATAATATTAATATTTTCTACTTTACTTTTAATTTCATTTATTGCTCTTTGAATCAGACCATCAGGGTTATATGCTTCTGCCGCATCAGAGTTTTTTAGTTTTCTTTCAATGTGAGGGAATAGTGCAATTGCACCAACACCTAGATTCTTTAACTTTCTAATATATTTGATAGCGTTGTCTATACTCATCCTCTCTATATCAGGCATAGATTTAATTTTTTGTTTTTTATTTTTACCATTTACTAAGAATATTGGCTGAATTAAATCATTGGTATTGAGAGATGTTTCTTTCACCAAATTTCTTATAGATGTCTTTGATCTAAGTCTTCTCGCTCTTGTATTCGGATATCTTCTTTTCATATTTAACTCTGATATTTTTTATTTTAAAAGAAGATGCTATATTTATCTATCAAGATTTTTAACATTGGAGGTTTTATGACTATATGGCACGAAGATTTCACCTTAGAACACGTGATTTCTCTTAGAAATAACAATATTAATAAACATCTTGGAATAGAATTTATTGAATTAGGCCCAGATTATATTATCGCAAAGATGCCTGTTGTGGATTCTACTAGACAATCCAGGGGAGTACTTCATGGTGGCGCTTCATGTGTTCTTGCTGAATCTCTTGGAAGTATCGCATCAAATCTATGTCTAGATATGCGTAAGCAGAAAGCTGTTGGTCTTGAAATCAATGCAAATCATTTAAGACCGGTCTCTAGTGGGTACGTTACTGGGAAAACTACTGCTGTTAGTCTTGGCAGAAGCGTTCATGTATGGAATATAGACATTTGTAACGATCAAGGTAAATTAAATTGTGTGTCAAGACTCACGACAGCAATTGTAGATCTAAACGAAAAGGATGTAATATCAAATACTGAACTTGTGAATGCACTCCTAAAGAAATAGTTATAAGTATTTTTTGAGGTTGGTTTCATACTTCAAAAATGTTTTATTGCTTCTTGAAGACCACTTGACCAGCGGAGGTAATGACATAAGTATTGATTCAGATCGACCACCTGATTGGAGTCCAAAAACAGTTCCACGATCATAAAGTAAATTAAACTCGACATACCTACCTCTTCTGAATAGCTGGAAATCTTTTTGACTTTTATTGAATCTTTTTTTAGATCTTTTCTTTGTGATTTCACAGTAACTTTCTAAATATGCATCTAAAACATCGCCAATAAACTTGATATATTGATCTTTATTTCGTACGTTTAGTTTGTCAAAAAAAATACCTCCTATACCTCTTTTTTCATCACGGTGCTTCAAATAAAAATACTCATCACATTCTTTTTTAAATTTTTTATAGACTTTTTTGTCAAGTTTGTCACAAGCATTCTTTGCAGATGCATGCCAAAGTCTAATGTCTTCCTCATATGGAAATACTGGCGTCAGATCGAAACCACCTCCGAACCACCATTCATTTGACCCCAGCTCAAAGTATCGAAGATTTAAATGCGAGCATGGTACATAAGGATTTTCAGGATGAATCACAATTGAAATTCCTGTTGCTTTAAAACTTCTATTCTTTGATTCTATTCCCGATGATAAGGCTGACCCTGGAATCAGCTTTCCCTCTATGGCAGAAAAATTGACCGCGCCTTTTTCAATGACGTTTCCTTCATAAAGCTCAATACTTTTCCCTCCACCTTTATCTTTATAGCGCCAGTTCTTAATTGATCTGGATACATTATTATCCAGAGCTTCAAATGTTTTAAGTGATTTTTTGTGAAGCTTTCTGATTATTTCTTGTATGTCGATAAAATCCAAACTATTCTCTAATTATTAAACCTGTTTCCATCTCTTTTATTATACTAGGATTAGTCTGATTTCCGAGCTCTCCTTTAACTAAGAAATCTATTTCGTGATTAAATACATTCATAAATTCTGTTGGTAATTTGATTGGTTCTTCATTAGTTTTATTTGCACTTGTAGAAATTATTGGGCCTTGTAATAAGTCACACATTTCAATGATGACTGGATGCTGAGATATCCTTATTGCAACAGTTTTATTATTTGTGTTCATTAGCCATTGTGGACATTTATCCTTACAAGGTATCACCCATGTGATGTGACCCGGCCATGAGTCTCTTACTTCCTCTGATAGATCCTCTATTTCTACAATATTTGTTAGTTGAGATATATTGGATCCCACAAGTATCATTGGTTTGGTGCGTGGCCTAGCCTTTATTCTGAATATCTTTTCAACGGAATCCTCATTAAATGGATCACATCCGATCCCGTAGATACTCTCTGTTGGGTATGCGACTAGTTTTCCTGATCTTATAAAATCGATAGATTCAGAGGGCGTTCCAATGATCATCTTTTCCTTGCTCTAAATCTTCCTCTTGCTCTTCTCTTAGGTGCATTCTTGATCATCTCTTTGCATATGGTTTCATCAAGAGATTTTGGGTCTGTATCTTTAGGTATTCTTGCATTCACTTTACCGTCAGTGACATATGGACCATAAGGTCCATTTAAAACTTTTATCCCGGAGTCCTCGAAAATATTTATCTCTTTGTTTGCATCTATTTCTCTTTTTTCTTTGATCAGATCTATTGCCTCTTTTTCTGTTAACTCAAAGATGCTTTTATCTTTGACAGAAACATTTGTTTTTTTACAGTTGATATATGGTCCAAATGGTCCAATATTTATTAGGATATCAGTCTCCTCAAAAACACCGATTTTTTCAGGCAATTGGAATAGTCTGAGGGCATCGTCCAGAGTTATCCCATCAATATTCTTTTTCTGCTCCGGCATTAATGCAGCCCACTTCGGTTTCTCTTCATCATCTTTAGTACCCATCTGAATCGTTGGTCCATATTTTGTCAATCTTACTGTTATCGGTCTTCCTGTATCCGGATGATGCCCAAGATTTTTAAGTTCTCTCTGCTCTGAAATATCTACCGTCTCAAGTTTATTTTCTAGGTTGGATCTAAATGGTTCATATGTACTTTTAATACATGTGATTGCATCTTTATCACCATTAGCAATTTTATCTAAGTTGTCCTCTAGTCTAGCGGTGAACTCAAAGTCTACAAGATCTTCACTAAAATGTTTAGTTAATGTGTCACACACTACACGCGCTAATGCGGTTGGTTGAAAATTGCTCTTCTCCGGATCTACATAATTACTCTCTAATATCTTCGATATGATTGTCACATACGTCGAAGGTCTTCCTATACCGAGTTCCTCGAGCGCTTGAATTAAGCTTGCTTGGTTATATCGCGGTGGTGGCTGTGTAAATTTTTGTTCTGTATTAACTGACTTGATGGCTAGATTATCATTCACTTTCAAATCTGCAAGAATTTTTTTATTAGCTTTATCCTTTTCATCATTCTCTGATAGATTATAAATTTCCTTGAATCCATTCTCTTTTAGAAATGAACCAGAATATTTGAAATCATATTTCTCTTCTAGATTAAATTCAAATGTCACCTGATTATAAACTGCATCTGTCATCTGTGAAGCCACAGTTCTTTTCCATATTAATTCATACAGTTTATGTTCTTGATCTTCGAGATACTTTTTCACTTTCTCTGGAGTATTTTCTATGGATGTGGGCCTTATTGCTTCATGTGCTTCTTGTGCATTTTTCACTTTTTTTGTGTATTTCCTCTCCTCGGAGGTTGCAAAAGCTGGATGATTCGATTTAATGTATTTCTGCACGTCATCTAAGCATTCTTTTGATAGTGTTGTAGAATCTGTTCTCATGTAAGATATTAGACCGACAATGTTATCGCCGCCTAATTGCATACCTTGATATAATCTTTGGGCGATACTTGATGTTTGTCTGACAGAAAATCCAAGTGATGAGTATGCTGTTTGTTGAAGAGACGCTGTTGTAAAAGGGGCCTTAGGCTTCATCTTTCTATCTGACGTCTTTGAATTTTTCACCACTATCTCTTTTGATTTAGAGATCGCTTTTTTAAGATTACCAGCATCTTTTTCGTTTTTTATATTAGTAATATTTTTTTTCTTAATTTTCTCACCGTCAACAGCCACAAGTTCAATGTCTATACAATTGTTGCCTTTACACGCATTTATACTTAGATTCCAAAATTCAATTGCGTCGAAGTTGTCTATTTCCTTTTCTCTCTCTACAATTAGTCTCAGTGCTGGACTTTGAACGCGTCCACCTCTAGCAAGCCTGCTGACTTTTTTCCATAAGAACTCGGAAATATCATAGCCCATCAGGTAATCAAGTGTTCGTCTTGCTACATATGCATTCCATAAATCATTAGATATCTCTCTTGGATTATTTATGGCATCTTTTACTGCACTCTCGGTAATTTCATTAAATGCGACCCGAAACGTATTTTTCCCTTTGAGAAGTTTCGCTTTTTCCAAAATCTCAAATATATGTTTTGAAATAGCCTCTCCTTCACGGTCTGGATCAGTCGCAAAATAGACATTCTCTGCTTTCTTCGATGCCTCTTTTATCTCATTCATAACATCCTTTTTATCTTTGGAGACCTTCCAGACAGGAGAATAATTATTTTCAACATCTATCCCTTTTCTAGAACTTGCCATTAAATCCCTCACATGACCGACAGATGCAAGAACTTTGAAATCTTTACCAAGGAATTTCTCAATAGATTTAACTTTAGTGGGTGACTCTACAATCAGCAAATTTTTCATAATACATTATTATTTTATGTGTATTTTTTTACTTTATACTATTAAAATGATTAACATTACAATATTTTTTTAATTTTTTTGATTATGGCTTTATTAGAAATACTACATTACCCTGACCCTAGGCTTAGGCAAATTGCTGATAAAATAACAGTTTTTAATGATGATTTGAGAAAATTAGGGGACCAGATGCTAGAGACAATGTATCAGTCTAAAGGTATAGGACTGGCTGCTATTCAGGTCAATATTAAGAAAAGATTAATTGTCATAGATGTCAGTGAAACACGTGATAAACCTCTAATTTTGATTAATCCAGATATTATAAAGAAAATAGACAAAGTTCAGTCTGAAGAAGGCTGTTTATCTGTGCCTGGTTTCTATGAGCAAGTTGAGCGTTATAATTATATTAAGTATGAGGCTAGTGACATAGATGGACAATTGTATACTAATGAAGCAGAGGGGTTACTTGCCATTTGCATTCAACACGAAATTGATCATTTAAACGGGAAGTTATTTGTTGATTATATATCTGAACTTAAACGAGAACGTATAGCAAAAAAAATAGAAAAACTTAAATCACAAGGTAAAACAGTTAAACGTGACAAAGTTCCTTACTCAATATAGGAAGATAACTTTAGGCTAGTCTATTGAAAATAATTTATTTTGGAAGTCCTGAGTACTCAAAAATTGTACTGCAATCTCTTGTAGATAGTTCAAATGAGGTTGTTTCTGTCGTTACTCAAGATATAAAGTCGACTAAAAGAAATAAAAATAAAAAAACTCCTATTGGAGAATTTAGCGAGAGTATCTTTATCGAAACACATTATCCTAAAACACTTAATGATGATGTGTGGATTAAAAGAATTAAAGATTACAAACCAGATCTGGTAATTATTTTCTCGTATGGAAAAATTTTGCCAGATGTTCTCTTAGAAATACCTTCATATGGCGCTCTGAACATACACTGCTCTGAATTGCCGAAATGGAGAGGAGCTTCCCCTATTCAAAGAGCTATTTTAAATGGTGATACTAACATCGGCTTAACTTTTTTTATGATGGACAGTAAAATTGATACTGGGAAAATTGTAGAAATGAAAAAGATTAATATCGAAGATTCAGATAATTGTATAACCTTGCAAGAGAAATTAGCTAATCTTGCAGCACAGGAATTATTAAATGTACTAGATAGTATTGAAAATGGTTGTCATACAAGGGATCAGGATACCACAAATATAAGTTACGCAAAAAAGATAAAAAAAGATGAAGGAAAAATCAATTGGACAGATAGTTGTCTTGAAATATCACGAAAAGTTCGAGCATTCATTGAGTGGCCAGTTGTTGAGGCGGTTATATTTGATCAGATTATAAAAATATATGATGTGGATTTTGAAATTACAAATGATAATCATCAACCTGGGCAGGTAATATGTTTAGATTCTGAGTATTTATCTATCCGAGCAGGCGATGGTGTTCTTAAAATTAAAAAACTGCAATTACCAGGCTCTAAACTGATATCTGCAAGGGACCTTAATAACTCAAATTCAGTATTTACTATGAAACTCAAGAATTTTTAAATAAAATAAATCGTTTAAAGTCTTATAATTTCTTAGGATTGGTGTAGAATGAATTCAACAATTTAACGCAAGACAGATAATGAAGAAAATTATAGTTTTTGGTGGCGGTCAAGTAGGTTCATCCGTTGCAAAAATTTTATCTGATGATGGAAATGACATCACTCTTGTAGATATAGACAAGTCGGTTCTTGATAATTTAAAAGAGAAAATTGACATTAAAACAATCCAAGGTCTTGCAGCTCATCCAAGCATTCAAAAACTAGCTGATGCAGAGAATTCTGATATGGTAATAGCTGTTACAGGAAATGATGAGGTGAATATGGCAGCATGCCATATAGCTAAAAATATTTTTAATGTCCCTAAACGTATCGCAAGGTTAAGAGCAAATGAATACCTAAGTGATGATGATGGATTTGACAAAACTTATTTTTCTATTAACGATGTAATTAGCCCCAATCTACTAGTCACGGATTACGTTAAAAATATAATTGATCACCCAGGAGCATTCCAAGCTTTCAAATTTGCCTCCGGACGAGTGCATGTTATAGCAGCTACAGTCTTATCAAATGGTCCGCTTGCAAGAAAAAGACTATCTGAGTTTAAAGATCATTTACCAAACGTAGATGTAAAAGTCGTTGCTATTTTTCGTGAAAAAAAATATCTAATACCAGATGGTGATACATTTATTATGCCTGGTGATGATGTCTTGTTTATTGCAACAGAGGAGAATATGCGTTTTATGAGTGAACTAAGGAAAGTTGCTGATAAGCCACATAATGTTATGGTTGCTGGTGGAGGTCGTGTTGGATCAACGTTGGCAAGAAAGTTAGAGGGTACTTATAGTTTGAAAGTAATAGAAAAGAATAAAAGCGTTGCAAAGAATATTTCTGAAAACTTGTCAGATACAGTTGTGTTGCATAACGATATTGCTGATGAAACTATGCTTAAGAATGAGAATATTAATGAGGTTGACTACTTTTGTGCTGTTACAAGTGATGATCAAGCAAATATATTATCCGCTAAGCTGGCTAAGGACATGGGTGCTGGGAAAACAATTGCGATTGTGAATAAGTCTTCATATAGAAATTTAGTCTCTAAAGAAATAGATGTTGTAGTGTCACCAGAAGATGTAACCATAGGCTCTTTATTAGCTTCTGTAAGAACAAGTGATATTGTAAGTGTAAATAGGATTGGTGAAATTAATGGTGAAGTCATGGAAATTATTGCACATGGGGATAAGAAGACATCCAAGATTGTCGGTAAAAAAGTATCAGACCTTAAACTCCCTGAATCTATCATCATAGGAGCACTAGTCAGAAATGATAATGTTATTTTAGCAAATGAGGATGTAGAAATAAATGCAGAGGACCATGTAATTATTTTTGTATTTGATAAAAAAGAGCTCCCACTTATAGAAAAACTTTTTCAAGTTAGCGTCGGGTTTTTTTAATCTATGAATTATCCTCTAATAAATAAAACTATCGGCATGATGCTTTTAACATTTGCACTCATACTCATTATTCCAATGACTGTATCTCTAGCCTATTCGGATGAAAATATCTTATCTTTTGTTTATTCATTTTTAATAATTCTTTTTTTTGGTTCTATTATGTATTTTCCAAATCTCAATGGTACCGACATTTCTGAAATTAAGACAAAAGAGGGATTCTTAATTGTAGTCATGTTTTGGGTATCCTTGAGTTTCTTTGGATCATTTCCATTTGTTTTTGATAAAGATTTATCAATGTCTTTATCTAATGCGTTTTTTGAATCAGTATCTGGCTGGACAACGACAGGCGCAACTGTAATTGTCTCGTTAGATAACTTGTCTCCCTCAATCCTCATTTATCGTCAGCTACTCCAGTGGTTCGGTGGAATGGGAATAGTTGTCTTAGCTTTAGCAATTTTACCTATGCTTGGTGTTGGCGGGATGCAACTATATAAAGCGGAGTCAACAGGCCCTATTAAAGATAACAAGATATCTCCTCGAATTGCAGAAACTGCTCAAAATTTATGGAGAGTTTATTTAGGTTTAACCATCTTATGTGCCTTATTATACTATCTAGCAGGTATGACTATGTTTGATGCTGTGGCACATAGCTTCTCCACAATTGCCATAGGTGGATTTTCTACACATAGCGCAAGTATTGCCTATTTTCAAAATATATACATAGAAATGGTATGCATGATATTTATGATGCTTTCGGCCTTAAATTTCATCTTGCATTTTCTTTCACTTAAAAATAAGAGTCTGAGAGTGTATTTGGAGGATTCAGAATCAAAATTATATTTTGCTATTATACTCGGATCAATTTTTTTACTATCATTTTATTCATATTTTAATTCTTCACAGAATATATCTATAGCTGACTTAATTTTTCAAATAATATCCTTTATAACTACATCAGGCTTTGTCTCTACATCGTATAGTGAGTGGCCTTTTTTTATTATAAGCATACTCGTCTTTTTGAGTTTCATAGGTGCTTGTGCTGGTTCTACAGGTGGGGGGATTAAAGTAATAAGAATTCTATTTATACTTAAACAACTTAAAAGAGGGTTATTAAAAATAATACACCCATCGGCAGAGGTGCCTGTCAAAATAAATAATCAAGTCGTTACAGATGATGTATCAAGTAATCTTTCACTATTTTTTATATTTTATTTAATATCATATATCATATTATCTTTAATTCTTATGTTCTCTGGACTTGATGCAACTTCAGCATTTTCATCTACTGCAGCTTGTTTAAATAATCTTGGACCAGGCGCAGGGACAGTAATTGAAAATTATAACTCACTATCTATTTTTTCAAAGAGCGTTTTAACATTTGCTATGCTATTAGGTAGGCTTGAAATTTATACATTACTCATAATTTTTACACCATACTTTTGGAAATATTAAAAATATTTTTTATGATTAAAGAAAAGCCATTTTGTTCTGAAAAAAATCCTTTAGGTTATTTGCCCCAACAAGCAGAGAAATTCAGTTATGATTTTATTTATCCTCAGTATTGGTTAACCTGGATTGTAATATTCTTCTCTCTTTTTATTGGATTTATGCCAAATTCATTTAGGATTCTACTTGGAAAGGGTCTTGGAATGTTTATTTATCACACAAATAAAAAACGCCGCAACATTGTCCTTGTAAATCTTTCTATGTGTTTCAGAGATCAACATTTAAATGAGAGAAAAACTCTTGCGAAAAAATATTTTTGTAATTTAGGAAGATCATTCGTAGACATGTCCGCGCTTTGGTGGAGAAGTAGTGCATCGCTACGAAAAATATGTGTAATTAAAAATACGGCTATTTTAGATAATGCTCTTAGAAAAGGAAAAGGGGTAATCCTCCTAACTATACATACAACCTCTCTTGATTTTGGAGGAAGATCTATTTCAAAGTATCCGGTAATTAGTATGTATAAACCCTTTAGAAATAAATTAATTAATTGGTTGATTGGGAGATCTAGATGCAAATCTGATGACAATGCAGTTATATTCTCTAGGAATAACTTTCCTTATAAGTCGGTGATACAAAATCTTAAAAAGCCAAATATTTTTTACTACATTGGTGATGAGGACCTTGATACAAAAGAATCGCATTTCGCAGACTTTTTTGATGAGAGAAAGTCAACTTTAGTATCTATAAGAAAAATGGTTGAGCTAACTAATTGCTCTGTGATTCCTTGTGTGAATATATATAGCTCTGAATCAGATAAATACATAACTTACCTTGGGGATGAGTTAATTAATTTCCCAACAAAATCAGTACACGATGATACGAGGACTCTAAATACTTGTTTTGAAAATATGATACTCAAAAATAAAAGTGAATATATGTGGAGTTTAAGAATATTTCAAACTAGAGAGCCAGGCAAAGATTATCCCTATTAAAAAAAGTAATTCTCATACTAATATGTTTTTTTGCTTCAATATGTGGCTTAATATACAGTGTGAATCTTTTCAATGATATAAAACCTTTTGAAGAATTCTACCTAGATACAGGCGATGGCCATTCTTTATATGTGGAGCTCTCTGGTAAATCCGACGGTCTACCAGTATTATTCTTGCATGGTGGACCCGGCGCTGGATCGAACCCAATTTACAGAAGATATTTTGACCCTACTATATATAAAATAATAATATTTGATCAGAGAGGCTCTGGTAAATCAAAACCTTTTGCATCTTGTGATAACAATACATCTCAAAAACTCATTAACGATATTAGAGTGTTATTAGATCACCTCGCAGTCAAGAAGACGATAATCTATGGAGGGTCATGGGGATCCACACTTGCTCTTCTATATTCACAGGCATATCCTGAGACTGTACTTTCGCTAGTCCTACGGGGTATATTTTTGTGTAGATCTAATGATATCAAATGGTTCTATCAATCTGGTGCGCATGAGATTTTTCCAGACTATTGGAAAAAATTCTTAGACGGTTTAAAAGAGAATGAAAAAGAAGATATTCTGAAGTCTTTTCATAAAAAAATACATTCTAGCGATAAAAGTCAATCACAAAAATATTGTAATCAATGGGCAGAGTGGGAAGGTAATTGCTCATCATTACTTCCTTCAAGGGAAGTTGTGGATCAGTTTAATAAATGTGCAATCTCTTTGGCAAAAATTGAATCACATTTTTTTATAAATAATTGTTTCATTAAAGAAAATCAAATTCTGGAGAATATTAATTTAATTAAAAATATAAAATGTTACATTGTGCATGGGAGATATGATGTGGTCTGTCCGATTAATCAAGCTTTTGCCCTTCATAACTCCTATAAAAATTCTGAAATTTTTGTCATTCAAGATGCAGGTCACTCTTTACTCGAGCCGGGTATCACAGAGAAAATCCTCAAAATATTTAAAAATCCAAATGATTTAAATGGTTAGAATTATTATATTAACTTTTTTGATTTCCTCATGTGACATCATCAGCCACGAACCAAATTACCAAAGAGAGTCTAATATTAGCGAACAGATATTGGATTTACAGTTCGACTCTGATATCGATGAAATTAAATTAAAATCAGGAAAAACATTTAAGATATTATCAAATACAAAAGATAATAAAAAATCTATTCTTCTATTACACGGAAGGGGTTTATACCCGAATGAACCACAAGTAATGAACCCATTAAAGGATGGACTTCAAGAAAGATATAATATTTTATCAATGCAATTGCCAGTATTAGATAAAAATTCTACGTATTATGACTACCAAAGAATCTTTAAATATTCGGATGCTAGAATACTCGCAATTATTGATAAAATTTCATCAAATCATCAGGAACTGAACATAATTGCACACAGTTGTGGAGCTCATATGCTCATGTCGTATATAAAAAGCAACGGTGTAAAAAATATAAAAACAATTACGTTAATAGGTGCTGGTGCAGTGGACAAAAATCAAATAGCTGATGAATACTTAGACTACCGTTTACTACGTATACCCATATTAAACATATACGGCCAAGATGATCATGGCTCAGTAAAAAAGCATGCAGAATACTTTCAAGGTTTGGGTGATAATTTACTTACAAATTTTGAAATTAGAGATGCGGATCATTACTATACAGATAGAGATGAATCACTAGTATCACACGTAAAAAAATGGCTTATATCTCACTAATGTGTTACAAATAGCATATGAAAAATCGTGAAGCAGCAGTAAAAAGAGACACAAAAGAGACGCAAATAATAGCCACAGTAGATTTAGATGGTAGTGGGAGCGCTGACCTTAAAGCAGATTTACCATTTCTAGAACATATGCTTGAGCAAGTAGCTAGACATGGGATGATGGACCTGAAGATTCATGCAAAAGGTGATTTAGAAATTGATGCACACCACACCGTAGAAGATGTTGGAATTGTATTAGGTCAAGTTATAGATAAAGCACTGGGTGATAAACTTGGAATCAATAGATTTGGCTCATCATATGTTCCTTTAGACGAGTCTTTATCAAGAGTAGTTTTAGATTTTTCTGGGCGGCCTGGTTTACAATATAACGTATCATATCCTCGGTCGAGGGTAGGTGATTTTGACATCGACTTGATTCAAGAATTTTTCCATGGTTTTGTCAATCATGCAAAAGCTACAGTACATATAGATAACCTAAGGGGCGGTAATTCTCATCATATTGCAGAGACCATTTTTAAAGCATTTGGAAAAGC
>TARA_B100001057_G_scaffold498789_1_pt1 | contig 49128 bp, 67 predicted proteins | sample TARA_B100001057 | Tara Oceans TARA_B100001057 (sample SAMEA2621839) | marine metagenome | biome: marine biome (ENVO:00000447); feature: surface water layer (ENVO:00002042); material: "saline water (ENVO:00002010), including plankton (ENVO:xxxxxxxx)" | depth 5 m | reverse complement strand
GGGGTAGATGAAGGAAAGGTTCTTAGGTCTACGTCTGGTAACACTGCTGAGTGGGTGTATCCTCCTGAGGGATGGGGCTTTTACTTGCACAGTGGAACAGGTCAAGTATTTAATACAACAGCTTCTAAACTTATTATAGATGGGGCTGGTGCTGCTAGTGAGTCCTCTTACCTCCCTAGGGATATACGAGGGACTGGTACAGAGCTTTGGAGTACAGTAGACAATAAGATGCTCCCTATTACAGAAGGAGACTTCTATCAGGTTCGTATAGACATTCCTGTGGAGAGTGAGACTGGGACTGTTACAGATATTACAGTTCAATTGGATATTGGTGGGGCAGCAACTCCTACAACAATTATTACAGAAGGTTATGAGATTGGTGGTAGGAGTACTCCCTACGTTGTTCGTTCCTCTTTCCCAGTGTTCTCAGGAAGCACGTTCCTGGCTAATGGTGGCCAAGTCTTTGTTAAGACTAATGCTGGTACAATTACTGTTGGTTCTCCTCAGATATTGATTGAGCGAACCAGTGGGGGTAGTTTCCTATGAAGTTAACTCTCCTAGAGATTGCACAGGATATACTGAACGACTTAGACGGTGATGAAGTAAACAGCATTGATGATACGTTTGAGTCACAACAAGTAGCTCAAATTATTAAGACATGTTTCTTTGAGATGATGTCTAATAGGAATTGGCCTCATTTAAGGCGTTCTGTTAGTTTAGTTGCCTCAGGTAACACAGCTTACCCAACGCATATGTCTATTAGTGAAGATGTTAAAGAGCTTTGTTTTATTAATTACAATAAGGCAAAGGTTAGTGATACGAGGCGCATATACAGTCCTGTACGTTGGGCTGAGCCTGATGACTTCCTAAGGTTAACTAATAGACGTAATAGTGATATGGATGACGTAGATGTTATTCAAGACTACACTGGTGTAGAGCTTCTAATCCTTAATGACACAGCACCAACATATTTTACATCTTTTGATGACAAGAATTTAGTGTTTGATGCGTACGACAAGGAAGTGGATAACACACTACAACAGTCTAAAGTTCAGGCACAGGCTTATGTAATGCCAGAGTGGGAGACGTCTGATGATTTTATTCCAGACCTGCCTTCTGAGGCGTTCTCTGCTCTTGTAGAGGAAGCTAAGCGTACGGCAATGTTTAAGCTTAAGCAAGTGGTGGATAGTGTAGCTAACTTAAAGGCTGACAGACAACAACGGTGGCTTTCTCGTAAGGCGTGGGCTGTGGATGGTGGTATTAGGTATCCAAACTACGGTCGCAGTGTTAGGGGTGGTTACAGAGACAGTACATTCAAGAGGGATAAGTATTGAAACAACATGAAGGGTTTAACCTAGAACATGATGGCACTATGGGAATGATTAGTGTCAAAGCACAAGGTAGAGGTTCTGTTCCTGTGGTATTGCGTGGGGACTACACCTCCTACACACAAGCTAAGAAAGCTATAGACCAATACCTAACGGAGAAGAAACCCAATGGCAAGGCAAAATCAAACTAGTGAACACAATACCTTCGTAGGTGGCCTTGTAACAGAGGCTAGTCCTCTTGTATTCCCTGAGAATGCTGCTGTAGATATTAATAATTTTGTTCTTTCTAAGACAGGCCAAATTAGTCGTAGGCTTGGTATGAACTTTGAGGACAACCACACCTCGCAGTATTCTAAGTATGTAGAGAACGTTGGTAGTGAGCCAGCTATCTCTGCTTACACTTGGGAGAATGCTGGTGGTGACGCTGAGGCACGTATCATTGTTGTGCAGATTGGTTATTCAATAAACTTCTACTTGGCTAATGGCTTTCCTCTTTCGGGAAACTTAGTTCATACGCACACATTAGATTCAGAATACCAAGGGGTGTATGCTGACTTTGCTACAGTGGATGGCTTGCTTGTAGCTGCTACAGGCTCCCCTGAGTTGTTGGTGTTTGAGTATGATGGTGAGTCAGTAACACAAAGTGAGTACAGGCTTAAGATTAGAGACGTGTTCGGTGTTGCTCACATACAGAATGACATCAACTACCGTGATTCATCCAACCTAAGTAAGCGTGTTAAAGGTAATATAAATCCAATTACAGAGCACAACTACAACCTACGTAATAGCGGTTGGGCTTCTTTAAGGTATCCACGTAAGGATGAGTTTTTAGTTGACCCGTTAGTATTGTTTTATGAGGAGACAGGTGGAGAGGAGCTTGATGAGTTATTTAATGGTCAAGGGCACCTGCCCTCTTACTCAGACAGTTTACTGTTGGGCTTACTTCCTAATACAGAAGACGGCGACAATAAGACAATAGATAGGTTCATGCCTGATGTGCTGTTATCAACCACTACTGGTAATTTCCCTGTACCAATGGGTTATTTTGTTATCGACCTATTAGACAGAGGGCAGGACAGGTATAACCAGTTGCAAGACCTTATGGCAACCTCTACGAAGTATCAAGGAGAGTTAGTTGCTGGTGACATACCAACTGACCGTACTGATAAGGGTGCCTCCACTGTAAGTGAGTTTGCTGGTAGGGTGTTCTACTCAGGGTTTAACGGAGATGTTATAGGTGGGGATGAGTACTCTCCCCGTCTTTCTTCCTACGTATTGTTTAGCAAGCTTATAGACAGTAAGCCAGATTTAAGCATATGTCACCAAGTAGGAGACCCGACCTCAAGGGACAACTCTGAACTGTTAGACACTGATGGTGGCTTCTTACGTATTGATGGGGCTTACAACATTAAGCGTCTAGTTAATATAGGAAGCGCTTTAATAGTTGTTGCTGAGAACGGTGTGTGGGCTATCTTAGGTGGTAGTGACTACGGGTTCTCAGCCACAGAGTCTAAAGTTGTTAAGGTGAGTGATAAAGGTTGTTCAGCCCCACGTTCAGTTGTTGTTATTGACAATTCACTAATGTATTGGGGGTATGACGGGATACATCACATTCAGTACAATGAGTATGGTGACTTAGGTTCTAACAACATAACTAATAATACAATACAAACCTTCTACGATGATATAAGCTCCCTTAACAAGGTTTTCTGTCAGGGATATTATGACTCTTATGAGCGTAAAGTAAGGTGGATATACGGCAACAGGGTGACTGGTGAAGACGACAGTATTGAACTTGTATTAGATGTTGCATTAGGTGCTTTCTATAAGCACACAATACCTGGCTCATCAACAGGACGACCTAATGTAATATGCCCGTTTGAGGTTCCTCCTTATAGGGCTGGCGAGGCTGTTGAAGGGGTTGTTGTTGACTTAGACGACGTTGTTTCGGATGAAGACAGTGTTGTTGTTACTGTCAGCGAACCTGTAAGTTCTACAAAAGAAACTTACTACATAGCTGTAACAGGTTTTGTCTTAAGCTTTGAAGATAACAGAACCAATTCTAATGTTGAATACACCTTCTGTGCTTACAATGATGACAGCTTCCTTGATTGGGGTGATATAGATGCAGAGGCTTATTTAATAACTGGATGGAACGGATATGGAGATTACCAAAGGAATAAGCAAGTTCCTTATGTAACATTCCACTTTATGCGTACAGAGGACGGGTTTGAGGAAGATGAATTAGGGGATTTATATCCAACACACCAATCCTCTTGTAAGGTGAGAGCTATGTGGGATTGGTCTAACTCAATCAACTCTAACCGTTGGGGTAGGGAGTTTCAAGCATATCGCTATAAGCGTTTATATATGCCTGAGAATGCTAGTGACCCATACGACACAGGGTTTTTAACTATTACAACTAAGAACAAGTTACGTGGCAAAGGCCAAGTTCTGTCTCTTAACATTAGGACAGAGGAAGGCAAGGATTGTAAGCTGTTAGGCTGGTCAATGCTTGCAGGTATTGCTACAAACGTTTAAGGAGATTATATGTCTATTGCAGCAGCAGTGGCATTCGTAGCTGGTACAGCTATTAGTGTGGATGCTAACAAAGCTTCCCAAAGGGCACAGAAAAGGGCGGCTGACACAACCAGTGCAGCACAACGGAACCAAGATGCTGCTGCCCTTAGGCAACAAGCTAGGGAGGCTCGTAGGGAAAGGGCACGTATACAACAAGTGTCTGAAAACCTAGGTACATCTGGTTCTTCTAAAGAGATTGGTGCAGTGGGTGCGATTGGTAATCAACTTGCTACAAGTTTTGCTAATGTGTCCGCACAGCAGATTACAGAAAGCGCTATATCTAAGGAAAATAGTAAGATGGCTGATGCCCAAATACAGGGTATGTATGGACAGGCAATAGCTAGTACGGGCATGCAAGCCTTCTCCCAAACGGGTGGGTTTGATAAATTATTCAGCATGGGTGGCGGAAGCGGAGCAGCTTAATGGAAGAGTTTGAACTAGAAACAAACACAGTGTATGCTGGCGAGAACATGTATGAAAATGTTGCTGGCTATGCTGATAAGAATCAGAAGAAAGCGTTGGTTACAGATATGTCAGCTACAGTCATCTCTCAAGGTGGTGATTTAGTTCAAGCTGTTGAAGATGTTTCAACCTTATCTGCTGAACAGATGAAAGATAATGCTGCTTTAAATTACGTACAGAAAGAGAATGGACGTATTGAACAAGCAGTACAACAAGTGGCTATTGAAACACCTGAGCAATTACCTGTGGCGGTTAACAATGCTCGTACATCCTTCCAAGAGTTGGATGCTAAACGTAAGTCTAAAATCACCCCACATTTAAACTGGGTTGATAGTTTAGAAGGAAGTGAGAAGCTTACACAAGGCGAGCGTGAAAGTATTGCTGTTGATAGCGCGTTCTTACAAAGTATTATGGAAGGTGCTGATAAGCGTGCATGGTATGAGACAGGTTGGGATATTCTAGGAATGATGGCTGTTCCTGATGAGTCTTGGAATGCCTCAGAGGTTGAACAACAACTCCTTGGCGATAGCACAGGCTTACAAGATTGGTTAGGCAGCTCTGATTCATTGAAGAATATATCACAATTCAGGGAGAGCCTTAGTTCTTCTGAGCGTGTTATGTTTGATGAACGCCTTAAGGAAGTTATTACAAACGTAGATGATAACCAACTACAACAAATACAGTTAGCTTTAGGTGTTCTTGGTAGGGATGAAGATAGTCGTAACTTCCAGGCATTAGAGAAGCTAGAGGCTGCTGGCGTAGCATTTAACTTAGGTCGTGGTCTCCTAAAAGGGCTGCGTACATTAAATGTATTAAACCGTACCGCTAAGTCTGGTGATGCTAGGACTGCTGGTAAGATAGCTGATGCTGTCTCAGAAGACCCTCAGGTAGCCAAGGAAGCTGGTGTTCCCCAGATTGATGCTGCTACAGTGGGTAATCCTGTAAAGCCCGAGGGAGTGTTCTCAGGAGCACCTGATGGGGTTCAGCTTAAGTATCGTCAGTACAAAGAGAACGTACAAGAAGCTTTAGACAGAGCTAACAATGTTCTTGGTTATGTTGTTGATGTTGATACAAAGGACGCAGATGAAATTGTAGCTGCTATGAACCGTAACCTATCTAAGCGTGATGACATTGAAAACATTAAGACGTTTAGGTCTAAGGCTGGTGTTACATTTGAATACGATGTAGTTGATGGTGCTGGTGTTACATTAACACGTGAAACTAAGTTGTTTGAATTAGATGATTTGGGTGGATTTAAGCAGAAGGAAGCTGGGTTTGTAGCCAGCACCTTACGTGGGGTGACTAGCCCTAACACACTGGCAGGACAAGACAGAGATTGGCTTGTACAAGCTGCTGAGGCTACGCTGTATGCCAAGGGTCGTATAGGAAAAGGTTTAGGTGATTCAATTGACGAAGCTCTTAAGCCAGTTAAAGGTAATGTTAAGAAGCTTACTAATGTGTCTGACATGCTTGCACTGATGGATGGTAAGGAAGGTATTCCCTCTTATCAACGTCTAGTTGTTGAAGGTGTTGGTGGTAAGAAGCTAACAGAAGACGAGTTTATAGCTTTCACTGGTGTACGTAAGGTGTTGGATGATACGTTCTTCTTAAACAACGATGTATTACGCCGTGAGATGGAGCTTAAGGGAACTAAAGCTGTAGACGTAGAGGATGGTATTACTTCTTATGCAAAACCTGCTGGTGACGCTGACACGGCCTATAAGATGTTTGCTGCTGATGTAGACAACACTATTATTAAAGATGGTGATGTAACACTTAAGGGCGCTGGTTTAGAAGACTTAAAGAACGCTTATAAGAATGGTAAGGTGTTGGTTAAGTCTGAGGCTACATCTCCTCAAGAGTGGTTTGATTCTGCTGATGGTTTGGTTAAGTATGCTTTAGTTGATAAACGTAACGTATCAGAGCTTCCTAACATTGTTCTTAACAGACAGCCTAACTACCTCCCTAAATTAAGGGAAGATGCTAACTGGTTTGTAAAAGGCCAGAAGCAGATTGTAGTTAATGGGGCTATGAAGAATGTTGAGACAACCCTAGCTTATGCAGCCACTAAGACACAAGCTAATAAATACTTAGCTAAACTTGCAAGAGCTGCTGAGGAAGCTGGTGAAACGTTTGATGCTTCTAAGTTTGATATACGTTTTGATAGAGATATTAGTAAGGGTGTCGAGAACTCAGACGTTCTTACTATTCAAGGTGGTTTAATACGCGGTAAGCGTAAGTCTTCTGAGTTAGAGTGGGCTGGTGCTTTTGATGAGGGTGGTCGTACTGATGCACTTGATTCTATTCAACGTTATATGGGTGTTACTGCTGACAGAGCTGCCTTATCTGAATGGCGTATGGAAGCACGTACACGTATTATGAATGAAGCAGCTTCTAATGCAGAGATTGGTGATAAGGCTAAATCCTTAGGTTGGAAATCTTTACGTGGGGAGATTTCAGAAAGTGGTATGGATATGCAACGTAGGGCCAAACTTCTTGCTGCTTATGACCAAGTGAATGAAATGTCTAATATACCTAGCTCATCTGACTCACGTTTTCAAGGTTGGGTTAGGGCTTTGGGAGAGAAGTTTGATGACAAAGGTTATGAAAAAACAGCTAAGTACATGTACCACATGCAAGATAAGTCTCTTGTAGACACCCTGAAAGGAACTACGTTTAACCTTACACTAGGTGCATTTGCTGTTGTACAAATACCTGTGCAATTGTTAGGTGCTACAGTAGCTATAAGCATTAACCCAGTGGCAGCCACAAAAGCTAGCTCACGTTGGTTAACTGCCTCAACATTAGATTTTGTAACTAATGAGAAAACAGCTAAGGCATTCCTACGTAAGATGAGTGGTGACTTAGAGGTTGATGAAAAGAATCTCGCTGGTGATTACAACTTCTGGCGTAAGTCTGGTATGTACGAGAGTGTTGTAAGAGGCAGTGCTGATGCTTCAAGTATAACTAACCGCCTCCCTTATGATGCTGGTGTACTAAGACGAGGATTCCAAAGAGCTGTTGATGCAGGTCAAACCCCATACAAGATGGGTGAGCTGTCTAATATGCGTATCTCATTCTTCACTGCTTTGGAAGAAGCTAAGGACTTGGCTGGTAAGTCGTTTAAGTATAATGACCAAACACTACAACAAGTAATAGCTAGGGCTGAGCAGTTTAGGCTTAACATGAGTGGTGCTAATAAGGCAGCCTTCCAGAAAGGTATATGGGCATTGCCAACACAGTTTAAACAAATCTATGGTAAGTACATTGAAGCTATTGCCAAAGGAAGTCATTTCAGCCCTTGGGAGCGCTCTAAGCTTGCCTTAGGTCAGATAGCGCTATTCGGTGCTGCTGGTGTACCAATCCTTAATCACTTCTCTGATGAGATGTTTGGACTAATGGGTGTTGACAAGGCACAGCTAAGCTCTGAGGAACTGATTGCTGTTAAGCGTGGTGCTATTGGTTGGTTGTTTAATCATGAGATGGATATTGATGCGCTAATCTCTGGTCGTCTTACAGTTAGTGCTGACGTACTAGAGGATTTCCGTAGGGCGTTATTAGACACAAACACACCAGCTATTAAGACGGCCTTTGGTGCTTCATTCACCTCTGGGGATAAGATAGTTGATTTGTTAACTAATACACACTTCTTTGGTAATCTTGTTATAGACGACTACCTTAATGACGAAGAACTAAGTCCAGCCCTTAAGAGCGCTGGTGAGGTGTTGGCAAGGAGTATCGCCAGTATTCCTTCTTCTTCTCGTAAGTGGTTAGCTGCTTGGGATTTATCTGAGGGTATGGTGAGAACTAGTGACGGCCAACCGTTGTACTCTGTACACCCAGAACTGGGGGATGTATATGCACGAGCTATTGGTTTTGGTAGCCAAGAGATGGACGACCTTTACACACTTAGGCAAACTGAGGTTAAGCGTAAGGAGAAGGTGACAGCTATTGCTGAACGTTACCTTGCTTTAATGTATGATATGCAGAACGCTATTACAAATCAAGACGAGGCTAGTGTTGAGGAACATCAGATAGCCGCCTCTTTTGTTAAGCGCCACATATACTCCTTGGGCAGACAAGATGCCAAAGCTGTTATGGACATTGTAATAGGCAGGTTGAACAAACCAAGAGACTTCAAAGAAGAAACTATTAGTAAGGCTATTAATGGTTCTCTTAGTGAGTTTACTTCTAGTGCTAATAAGCTTAGTGTTATTAGACAGAAATATGTAGAGGATAAAGGAATTGAGTAATTTATTTGACCCAGAGTTAGGTGTTGTTAATTCAGCAGTGACTCCTTCAAAACCTGTTGACAGAAGTGGTGATGTACAACTGTTCTCAGATGTTCTTAACGTAGCTACAGAAGCCTCCTTTGCTTATGCGGGAGGTAAGGAGCTTGACAACCTTAAGAAGAAGTTTGGTAATATAGTACAAGCAAGGAAGATAGGAAAAGAAAAAGCATCTGCTTTGCAATACAAGGCTAGGGCTGCTTTGGATGAGGCTAAGGCCAACTCCCCTTGGATTGCTAGCAAAGCTGATAGTTTATTCCAATCAACATTTGGTGTGGGTGGTGGCTCAGGTACGTTTGCTAAGACACCACAAGAGCAAGCAGAGGAAGCTTACCAGACAGAGGTGGCTGAGAAGTCTTTACGTCTTGGCGTTCCTCTTGAGGAAGCTGCTAAGCGTATTGCTATGGAAGAGAATGCAGCCAGTGCTAAGACCTTGGCTGACTCCCAGAAGAATGTACGTGAGTATAATGGTGAGCTGGTGTTTGCTAATACACAAGTGCAAATCAACAATAACACTGTGAAGCTTATGGACGCTGCTAAGAGGGCTATGACTAATGGTGGGGGCACACTATCTCTTGATGACAAACGTTCGTTAGAGTTCACTATAGACTCTACAGTGGCACAATTGAAGAGTGAGTTGGCAGCTCAGGTTAGAGACCCTAACACAGGGCACCTGTTGATTGGTAAGGCTGAGTATGATGAGTCTTTATCGGAGATAGAGGATTGGGCTAGTAACTCTAAACAGCTTGTTGGTGACTCTTCTTACTTAAAAGTAATACAAGATGTTAACACAGCAAGTAAAGCTGAGGCTCAGGTTGTTGCTGCAAGAAACTACCCAACCATAACAGCACTTAACACTGCTGGTGGGCAAGCTCTTGTACAGACATACTTACAAGCTTTAGATATGCCAGAAGGAGAGGCTAAGCAAGTTCTTATTAGTGGCAACCCTATTCTTAAACAAGCGTTTAAACAACAAGGAAGCTTTAAGCAAGCTGCTATGACAGGTGTTGATAAGTTGGTGGTTCCTAGTGATGACGCATTTAACATGACAGAGAATGAGGCTTATGCTACAGGGACAGTGTTGAATGACCCACGTAATGCTAAGCTTACTGAGGGTGTGTTGGACAGTGTGGTATCTAAGATGGGTAATGCCTTTGTGGCGTTCACTCAGATGTTCTCTAAGAACCCTGATGCGGCTAATATGGTTAAGACACCTAGCTATAAGGCGTGGGCACAAGCTAACAGTGCTAAGGCTGAAAGGGTTAATGAAGGGGTGATGGGGGGTCTTAAGAAAGGTTTCCTATCTACTTACGCTGGTGACACTGGTTCACTGCCTACAGACTTCACTATAGGTAATGCACCTAAGCCAACAAGTAAACTGGCCAGCAGTAAGCAACGTGCCCCTAATCCAAATACGATTAGTGGAGAGGGCTTAACTAAAGAGTCTGCTACATTCCTACGTAATATGCTATCTGTCTATACGTATAATACTAAGGAATTAGAGAAAGCACGTAAAGATAGTGGTGTTCCTGACTTAACCCCTCAGGAAGCTGTTCCTTATTTTGTATTAGATAAATTGCCCGACAGAATTTCTAACAATAATTCTGAGAAACCAGACCTACAAACCCCACAAACCTCTGCTCCTGTAGAGCAAGAGCCTGATGCACCTGCACCAGAGAAGAGTCCTATGCCTAAGTTTGTGGACAAGGCTGTTGAGCTTAATTGGACTGAGGACGATATTAGATTCTTTATAGGTGATATGGGACTGGCTGATAATACACAGACAGAAGAACTAACTAACAAGCTTATTAATGCTGTTAATCAGAAAAGAGGTGAATAATGGGAGACTTAAGCGCTAACTTCTCACGTAAGGAGTTTGCTTGTAAGTGTGGCTGTGGGTTTGATGACGTAAGTCTTGAACTCGTAGCTTTGCTACAGAAACTAAGAGAGCACTATGACAAGCCTATTGTTATTAACTCCGCCTGTAGGTGTGAGGAACACAATGAAAGGGTAGGTGGTGCTGTTAAGAGAGAGGGCTCAACAGGCTCTAAGCATATGTATGGAATAGCTGCTGATATTGTTGTACGGGGTGTTAGTCCTAAGGAGGTGCATAAGCATTTGGTAGGTTTATATCCAGATAAGTATGGGGTGGGGCGTTATAATACGTTTACACACATTGATGTTAGGCCAACACTAGCGAGGTGGGGTTGATGTGGAGTGTTATAATTGGTAAGTTGTTTGGTATGGGCAGTGATTGGCTTGATGCTAAGAATAAACAAGCTGTTATGAAGGTGGAGGCTGATACTGAGGTTATTGTAGCTAAGGCCAAGAGTAAGGTGACTATAGCTGAGAAGGATGCTGAGGCTGCTAATGATATTGACTTAATCACTGTTAAGAATAAGAACAATACATGGATGGATAATATCGTTGTGTGTACAATCCTAAGCCCCTTTTGGCTTTACCCAATACCCTTCATGCAGCCTTATGTAGAAAGCTGGTTAGCGTGGCTTACAGGGGCCCCTGAGTGGTACCAGTATGCCTTCTATGGGGTGATTGTGTCAGAGCTCGGACTAAGACGCATCTTTATGAAACTATTTGAGACGCTATCAGTAATGAGAACAGGAAATAATAATGTCGATAAATGATAGGGTGTTCACTAAGCTTGGTGAGCTTGGTTATGTGGGGAGCTTACCTGACAGAATCCTCGGTAAGCTTAATGATGATTATGGAGCTAGTAATATTAACGAGGGGTTTTACAAGGCAGGGGGTTTAAAAAGGTTTGTTAGTGGGTTGTTGGATGTTAGCTATGTCGCCAGGCTTGATGGAGTTAGTCAGTATTGGCAGTTGAGCGACCCTATAGTGATACCATCAGGAAGTGATTTCAAGGTTTCAGGTATAGGTGTTTTTTCACCTAGTGGATTTCATTTTGCGTCATCTAGGCTTTCAAATGATGGTAGACTAGCCGTGTTAGGCTCAACGCAAAATGTTTACTTTAACTCCACACTTGTGGATGGCATTACAAATGAGGATTTCGCAATTTTAACAGATGGTAACCCTCACCACATATCATTCGAAAGGGTCGGAACAAATGCAATTTTAAAGGTTGATGAAGTGACATTTATTAATGGCAGCTGGTCAACAGAGGAAGTGCTTTTAGATAGCTTGGGCTCTAAGTGGGGCAGTAGCACATCAATACCTAATTTTGAAGGTCCAATATACGACTTCAAGGTCGAGATAAATGGCGAGTTAACTAATGCAATCCCGCTAACAAACAGGGAGCAAGGTGCTACACAATCACCAACCATAGGTAGTGTATCAGCAACCATGTTTGGGTATAGCGAGGGTGTTTGGGAAATTAGGGAAGATGGAATTACTGGTCAATATGTTTGGCGTGAACAATTTACTTGGGGTTAAAAAATGGCTAATGTAATTAAAGTTGATATGAAAAACACACCAGCAGGCATTAGTGAAATGCATGTTCGTGTTGAAGACTTAAGTCGCAATATATTGTATTCGGGCTTAGTTCCAGCAGATAATGAAATAAATTTAGGGTCTGTCGGGTCTGTTGGGCAAGGGGTGCTAATTCACGCCGACAACTACATATCTGGAAATGAAAGAACATTCATGGCTACTCATGGCTACGCTATTATAGAGGAGTTTATAGAAGACCTAGTTTATAAAATGTCACTGCCTTTAGATGGTGATTCTCTACCCGCCCAATCAGTGTTGCCAACCAAGGTTGTTATGCTTGGTGCGTCAAATTCGGACGGTGTTGTTTCTAGTGCTACAGAGTACGTTAGTGAATTGTTTAAGATGAATAGCATTGATAACGTTGAGGTGATTGACGCATCTGTAGGTGGCAGGGTTGTAAGTCAGATATACAATGACGGATGGTTGCCTATAAAGGATTTGTATACAGGGGATGCTAGCACGTATGTTGTAATGACAGATACGCTTGGGAATAGTATTAGTTCGTTGCGACCTTATGCCACAGCATCCTCTACAGATATTGAAAGTGTTAGAGCAGACTTGCAAACGCTAATTACCGACATATCAAACAACGGGAATACACCCCTATTGTTTGAAACAACATTCAGAAATTACATAAATAATGACGTTGCATCAATAGATGATGAGAGTTTAAGCTCACTGCCTTTTCAGCAAGATATTTTATACCCTATAGTGCAAAGTATGCTGCCTAATCAATGGTCTACTACATTATCAAGACCTTGGTTTTCACTATACAATCATACTTACAACTTAAGTAAGATAATCCATAATGCTGACGGTATCCATCACACCGATGTTGGATATGAGTTACTAAGAAGGTTAGAGGTTGATTTAATATCAAGATTTGTCAAAGGTGAGTCATCTATAGTATTCGACCAATTTACACCTAGCGAATCGAATGGCGCTACCACAGGTCCAAAGTCTCTAATACTAGAGTTCACCAGTACGAAAAGTACAGGGCCTTCAAAAAATATGCCTTTCGCTAATTACTTTAACCACCTAAACGACCACACAGATAGGGAGCTAGTTCCTTTAAGTGGTTACAATCCAGGCTCTATAACAATATCTAGTATTGGTTCTGGGCTAACTCACAGTGCCACAAACCCTGAGTTTACAGACGAGGGACTAAACCCTGTTGATTTGACCCACTGGCGTATTAAGCAAGCTTATGGTTATGTTAAAGATGAAGTTCCATTTGAGCTGTTTACGTTGAAAGGGTTTAAACCTAATCAGGTTGTAAGTATAGGCATGGCTAGCTATAAATACGGTGCGACAGAGGATAGAATAAGTCAGTTTACGTTTAATGGCGGGGTGACATCACAGACAAACGCCAAGCAAGACGACCCTAGTAATGTTGTATATGTAGATGTTGCGGCAGATGAAAATGGTGAGATAGCAGTAACAATGCAGAAGGTAGTTGGGTCTGTGGGTCAGTGGAACGGGTGTCACATAATTGTTTAAGTATTTTTAAGGTGTGGGTAATGGATAATAAAACAGGTTGGATTAGTGCTGTGGTTGCTTGTCTTGTATTCGCGTCCAGTGGGGTTGGTATGTATGTAGACCTTAAGACGGATATAGCGGTGGGCAATACTAAGTATGACGCTATTAAGGAAGATATGGAAGGGTTAGTCACTACTGACTTCTTATTAAAGAATAAACAGGAGGTTATTGATGACAGGCTGCTTAAGTCAGAAGCCAATGTGGAGGGCTTGGAAAAAACTCAGGATAGGCTAGAGGGAACTATGAAGGAGATGCTTGTAGAGCTTAAGACAATGAATGAGAACATCATTAAGTTGGGGAAGTAGAAACACAAAAAAGAAGGGGGTAAGCCGCTAAGCCTACCCCCAAGGATTATTCTAGTTATTGCTTTTCTCATAGCTCTCGTAGTATTTACCAGGAGCTTTGTCTGTTAAGGAACACCAGTTAGTTGACATGAAGTCGTCATAAGCTTCTTGACTGTTAGCATAAAAATGCTCATGCTGAGCAGCAATCCTTGACTGACGCTTAACAGCCTCTTCACTAGTGACTACCTCTTCAACCCAACCATCAGGTGTTTGGTATGTAAAAGATAAGTTACTCATCATACCCCCTTAGATTCACTAAATAGCACAGGCACCACCATCACACCCCTCTCCTCTTTCATCCTCTCCCCATAAGGGCATATCAACTTTCTTGCCATACAGGAACTCCCCCTTCTTACCCACCTCAGTACCGCACCGAGGGGCTTCATACTTAAACCAATATTCATCAGACATATAACCAGGCTTTGTCATAACAACACCATTACGCCTAACAGTATAACCATCAGAGCTAATTTCTAATTCACTCATAACACCCTTTTCAATAAATAAAATAATAATAAGAAAAGGAGAAGCATCCTTACCTCTCCTATAACCACTCCTAATATACCCCTTTCTAAAACTCCTAGGCCGTTATACTAGTATACTCGTTTTTTGAGCGTTTTCCTAAAATTATTTTCACTTATTTTATAAGACGTTCATTCTTAAGGATTTTAATTTTCCCTTAGAAAGCAGATTAACACGTCCCCTCTTCTCAGCTCCACACTCATTACATTTGAATTTATCAAACTTACTGAGCTGTGTGTAGGCATAACCTGTATGAGCCCAATCAGTACAGCCACAGAAACAAACGTTCTCTTCTGTATCGTGATACATGTCCATATTGGGAATCTGATTAGACCAAGGGGCAAGCTTATAAGCAAGCTCTTCAAGAGATAGCACATCGTACTGATTGTACTCCTTCATCTCTTCCCAAGCAGCCTCATTACCAAGCATACATTCCTTCCAGAGGTAAAACCCTGGGAACGCTCCGTGAGTAAGCTTCTTATACTTCGTACAGAACTTGTCAGTCATATACTCAAGCTTATTACTTGTGAAAGCAAATTCCTTCTTAGCTATCTGTAACGTATCGATATGCTTATAAGAGCTGGGTGGCTGTAGTCCATGCCTTAAGAACCTAGCATTAAGCTTCTTACGGTCAAACTTCTTACCATTCTGCGTAATAACAATATCCGCCTCATCAAGCAGCTCCCATACAGACCTCACTATAGCAGCGTCATCTATCTCGGCAAACATACTTTCAGAAGAACCATCGAAGAACTCTCGACAGTCGTCATACATAACCTCATCATTACCCACCCACTTAGCAGACCAAGACAATACAGCCCAATCCCTAACAACCATGTTAAGACCAATGTTCTGTTGCCACAATCCCCAGTGATAACCAAGACAAGGTGCTGTCTCAATGTCAAAGGTGAGGATTCTAGGCTCTGTACGCCCCTCTGAGAGCTTCTTAGACCTGTCCTCCACCAACCCTAGCCTCTTTAGTACATAATGCACTGTAGAGGCTCTTGAGCGCACTCCAAAGACCCTCTCAGATATATCCCTGTGAGGAACCTTGTCAAGCTTAAGCTCAGCAATTTGTAATTCTTGTTCTTGACTAATCAATATCATCTTCCTCAATATGAATAACAGGCTTACCAATTGACTTAGCATAAGCTATCTCAGCGGTAATACCCTCTGAACGTTCCCAACCTTTCATCATGTACACCCATACAACGTCACAATTATCTATGTAACTCTTGTCAAGTTTCTCCCAAAAGGAGAAGTCCTTAGGCAATCCATAGATAACAGACATAGGGTGACAATGTACAATAGGAGACAACACAGTAAGACCTTGTTCCAACAACTCTTTAGTCTTACGCATCACTTGTAGATAACGCTTCTCCCTAAGCGCCTTGTGTTCCTCGCTATCAGTCTTAGCATCTAAGCTGTATACACTAGCTAGGTAAATCATTCTTAAGCTCCTCACTTCTATCATCTAACTCAGGGTGAGTACGAACACCCTCAGCTAAGAACAACGCATTACATAACATATGGTCTACATGTAATAAACCACTCTCAGGGTCAGTGTCCTCACCAGATAGGTAAGCTGACATATGTCTTAATAAACTGTCACATATCTCTGTATGGTTAAGTCCCTTGTGCCAATTACCTCTAGCATATTTCTTAGCACCAAACTGTAAGACAGAGGCACATCCGTTTAAGGCATGTTTAGCTTCTGCCAACATAGACAAAGGGGCTTTGTCAGTGTTAAACCTCATAGCCCCTTGTTCTGGTTTAGTCATGCTGTCTTCTGCTTTTAGTTGGCTTCCCCTGGTTTTGTCTACAGCACCAGTACGCCTCAAGGCATCTTTAAGTTTAAGCCTTTCTGTTTCAGCCTTATCCCGCTCTTTAGCCTTTTCAAGAATTTTATCCCAAACATCCATAAGCTACCCCTAGTGTACTGTTGGTTGTTGAACTTTAGCACGTAACTCACCGTTCATAATCTCTCTACGAACAATCTCAGCGCCCTTAACTTTAATATATTGTAACATCATAAACAACTTAGTGTGTTCATTATGTGTGAAGTGTGAGGCGTATTCTCTAGCCATCTTCTCATTAAACTTGTCATTGATATTAAACATTGTTACAGCTCGGTTCCAAGTTTGTAATGTAACGTCCTCAATCTCATTGAATAACGAATAGCCTTTGTATGAATTATTATTGTCCATTCTTTTCTCTCTCTCTACGTTGTTTAGCAATCTGTTTTTCTTTTTCAGTTTTAGCTGTATGACAAGCGCTACATAACACTTGTAAGTTGTCCTTCTCACAAAACATGCGGTTAATACATTCATCCCATGTAGTGAAGCCTGTCTCGGGTGGCACCACAGGCACCAAATGGTCAACGTGAACATTCTTAATGCGCTTACGTCCACCCTCTTCCTTAACAGTGACAGGAACCTCCTGCTTACAACCAGCACACATCTTAAACCCACGCCTTGTTGTAGCGTCCCTAAGACATTGGGATATTGGTGCCCACTTCATAGTCATACGTCTAAGGCCGCCCTTGATGAAGCTGTTGAACCTCGCGTCTGACCAATTTCCGTTGCACCTGGTCTTTGGGCCAGATGGACGACCACCTTTATTTTTTACAGGCAAATTATCCTCCCGTATGTTTGTATTCGTATTACGTAAAATAAGTGATTATTCATCCTCACCTCTCTCATCAAACATTATATAAGGAACAATCTCTTCTTCCTCAGTTAGCTCACACACCATCCAAGCTAGTCGAGCCTGCTCTAGCATCTCAGCACGGTAGTCATGCTCCTCACCAAACTTCTTAGTGTAATACGTCTTGTAAGCGTCTAAGACAGCCTCAAACATCTCACCTTCTGTATTGGTATCAGACAGCAGGTTAAAAGCCTTTACAGGGCCACACAGAGGCAATCCTGGGTAATTGTCGGTGGTATCTCCTGTTAACACTTGTGAATAGAAGAACTTTAAACCACTTCCTGACAGCTTCTTATTATTCTTACTAAGTGTTAGCTCACCAATAACATCAACTTGTACAGGCCCAAACTCCCTTTGGAAACCAGCTTCCCAACCATAATGCATCCCAGGGATAATCTTTAAGTCCTTATCCCTAGAGCATATCACTGTGGTTAATGGCTCAGCCTTGGTCTGGTACACGCCTAAGAGGTCATCAGCCTCCAAGCCCTTAGCTATTACAAAATCATAATTAGCTTTAACATACTCTACCAAGTTTAAATAATGTAAAGGCTTGCCATCAGGCTTACGATTCCCCTTATACACTTTCTTCTTAGCCACTGCCTCACGGAAGTTGGCGTTATACTTCTCTGGTTGTAAGCTACTAGCCTCTTCTTTTAAATCAGCCTTAGCAGCTTCATCAGAAGTTTTGTCTAGTTTCTTTTCAACACGCTTAAGTTGCTTGGCTTTCCTAGCTTCGTCATTTTTAAATATTTGTTTGTTGTAAGACATGAACAGCAGGGGAGGCTCAGTTGCCCAAACCGCTGCACATATGTCCTTAACCTTAGCATCAAACTTCTCAGCCACAATGTCAAAGGACAGCATACGGGTTTCCCCACTGTCCTCATCAACGTATTGGCCTTGTACACCTATCTCATACAAAATTATATCTGCGTCTATGAGTGGCTTCATTACACCCCCTTTCCAATTCCAGTTAACCAAGACCAGTTGGCCCCAGTTTTTATCTTGTGTATGGTGTGATTAGACACTCCGAAGAACTCCCCGATTTCTGTTTGTGGAAACCCATCTTCAAGAAGTTTAACAACCTCTAAAACCTCGTCCTCTTTGAGCTTTGAGTTACCCACCTTACTTCCTGTTGTCTTGTAACAAGAGTGCAAAGAGTTTTCAGAGCTTGTCATCCACTCTAAGTTGTCTGCCCTTGGGTTGTGTTTGTCTTCGTCAATGTGATTGACCTCAGGCTTGTTATCTGGGTTTGGTACGAAGTGCAAAGCCACTAACCTGTGCAGTAAGAAAGCTTTGTAAACCCTATCCTTACACAAGTTAAGCATAAGGTAAACCCCCTTTCTTGGAGACATAAACTTTCCTTTGCGAACCCGGGTTATCTGGACAGGGCCACACGTCCTGTTGTAAGTAAAGGTCTCCTCCCTTGGACAAGACCAAACCCTGCCCCAATTACTAACCCTGTACAAGCCTTCATAACCTTTCACATCAGACCATTTTTCTTCCTCACAATCAATTAATGGCCTGATAATCTACTCCTCATTATCTTCAATAAGTTCTCTTAGGTTTTCAACAATACCTTCAAGCTCTTCAATACGTTCTTGTGCCTGACTATTACAATCAAGAAGTGAAGAATACTGAACCGCCAACCCCTCTGCCTCGTTCTTAAGGGTCTCTATCCTCAGCAGGTAGTCTTCATTAAGGAAGCTTAAGTCTAGCTCCTCAGCCTTTTCCACACTTCTTAGTGTGTCCTTATAATACATATCACTCATGTTAAGCTTCCTCTTGCTTATAATCGTCCTCAAGAAGCTTCTGTAGGCGTTCCTGAGCAGCTTTCTTAACAGGCTTAAGCTTTGTACCGTCTACAGTGAAAGGCTTCTCAGAATCCACTACACGGCGTTCTTGTGTTTTAGTTGCTATGAAGATTTTACGGAATGAGTAAGGGTCTTCCTCACTCACTCGGCTCATAAACTCCCCATAGACATACACTAGGTTGCCCCGCTTAATACCGTGTTCACAATACTCACTTGTTTCCACAGTACAAAACATACCAGTTTTAATTTCTACGTGTTTAGTCATATAATCTTCCTTATTAGTCAAGCCAATCGTCTGCTTCGTCTTCAACAACATTGTCTTCAACTGGTTCTTCAATGTCATCCTCAACCTCCTGAGGCTTAGGTTTCTTCTTCTTACCGCCGTTTAATGCTGCCTCAAGCTCACTGCCAGCAAACTCTAGGTTCTTCTTAATCTTATCCTTAAGCCAATCGGGGAAGCTTTCAAACAGTTCCATGTCAGGGTCGTCCAACAAGAACACTTGAGGAGGATTAACCAGCTCACCAAGCTTATCCGCCTTACGTTTAGTAATAGGAGAAACATCGTTCACCTGATTACCAGACTTCTCTTCTCCATCCTTCATATAAGAATACTGACCAACAGTCACCATACAAGGCATACCTATTAAGCCAGTGAAGTCACCATCATTAGTGTCCTCAGGGTCAATAGCTTTGTATCTCTTAGTTGACTTGGCTAGGTCTAGCTCTAAGCTTTTGAATGGAATGTCCTCAGACAACCAACGAGGCTTATCTTCAAGCTCATCCCCATTCTCATCCACAATGAATAAGTTAGGAAACTCATATGTAAGCCTCACCATATTAACAGGAGGCTTCTCTTGTCCCTTGTAAGGGCGCTGTGGTTGTAAGCCTAAGTCAATAACAGCTACAACACGAGCCTCCTCAGTGCCCACCTCCATAAGTTCTTGTTGTACACGATTACTATTGTTAGTTGGTTTAGGTGCTTTCTTTGCGTTTAATCCTGACATATATTATTCTACCTCTTGTTTAAGTTCATCTAATTGTTTTTTAACTGTTGAGCTTGGGAAGTACCCATCTAAGTTTGCGTACCCTTCCTGATACCCCTCCTCATAAGCCTCTTCTACAAGCGCTTCTAAGCTTTGAATAATCTCAATAAACTTAAGACGCTCCCCCATTTGATTGCAGCAATTAATGCTTACAAAGTTTTCTAATTTGTTACAGCTCATTACTCTTAGCCTTAATAAGAACATCGTTAGCTTTAGCAATATCTTGCGTAGCCACTTGCTTCGCCCTACTAACCTCCCTGATTGTTGCCTCACAATCAACCACCTGATTCTCAGCAGCCTTCTTATAAGACTGCACCTTCTCAATAAACTTATCTGTCAAGGACTTTTGTTTAGCTTGGTAATCCTTAGTTGCTGTTGCCAAGTTGAATGGTTTTAGTATACTCATTTATTCTCCTAATGGATGTCGGCATAGCTATCTCCAAAATCGACGCTAATATCCAACTCTCTGTTCATGTTAAGTTTTTGGTTAACCTTTATGATGGCATCTTTTAAAGCTGCCTCACACTTAGTTTGCTTTCCTTTCTTTATCAAGCAAATTATTTCGTCATGCATCTGTCCTATCACAGGCACACCTTTCTTCTTAACCTCCATAACCCAACTGTCAAAGCAATAAACGCCGCTGCCTTGGTTGAGTGTAGAGAATCTATCTTTATCGCTACGTAGACTGTACCAGAAACCGCTGAGGGGGTTTTTAAGCCACTTCTCACCAGAGAATGTCCTAACTACCTGTTCCTCAGCTATAGCCTTAACAGACCAATTACGCTTCCAATACACTTCGTTAAGGTCTTTGGCCTGTGAAAGAGGCATACCTGTCTCTCGTGCCAAGCCTTCTGGCCCTTGGCCATAGGTTGCTCCATAGTTAACGGGTTTTGCCTTCTTCCTCTCTGCCACTATTTTCTTAAACAGCTTGGACTGCTCTTCCTCTGCAAGTTGTTGCATCTCTTTTAGCGTCAGCATAAACCTTAGCCGCCTCCTCTATTGTACCGTACAAACCTAGATACTTCCTTCTAAAATTGACCTCATACTTTCCTTTTCTCTTCCTGTAAGTAACGCCACGAACACCCGACAAACTTCCACTATTGGCTTTGTCTATGTTAATTGCGTTTTCAGAAGTGGTCGCATCCCTAAGGTTACTTGGCCTGTTATCAGCTTTGTTTTGATTCCTGTGGTCAACAAGATTAGGCAAGTATCCGTAGTGCATCAAGAAAATAATTCTATGCACCTTGTAATACTTATCACCAACCTTTAGTGACAAATACCCATCCTTGTCTGGTGAACCAAGTGGGGAGTCTTTCTTAGCACCACCACCAGAACACCTCTTCCTTAGCTTGCCTTTGTCACACACCCAGTACCTTTTAGAGAACAGCTCTCTTAGCTTTTGTTCTTCTTGTACCACCTGTAAAATTTCTCCTCTTCATCAGTAACGTAACCTGCCACTTTTGCAATATCAACATGAGGACAATATCCCTCCTCATTCATTGTTTCTACATATTCAGGGTCGTGAGGTATCATGTAATGTTGCTTTGTCCTGTCTTCTAATGCGGTCATATCAGAACCACACAGCTCATACCCCTCAGGAGCTATAAGACAACCCCTAAGCTCCTCACCGTAAGGCTTATCAACACCTGGCAAGTTAACTACAACCCTGTGCTTAAACCTCAGTGTATTAGTGAAGCCTTGTATACGTGCTTGTACATAGCCTTCATCATCCATATTGTCAAGGAAGCCACTAACTACATCTAGGCGGTGCTTAATCACACCAACTTCCTGTAAGGCCCTAACCGCTGGCTCTTCTTCACAAAGACGTTCAACACTTGGAGTTAGTATTGGCTCATTGTCATCATTCTTCTTACGTACTTGAGGTATTTGACGTAGGTCGCCAGTATCCTTATCACGCTTGAACTTGAATGTACAAGGTATCCAACCTAGCCCTGCTAACCATGCCTTAATCTGTGGGTCAGATGCAGCATTAGGTTTGTTATAAGAAGATATGTAAGACATTTCCTCAGTGTCTTCTGGCAAGTCGTGCTCCTTAAGCAGGGCAAACCACTTCTCACCTAAAGCACTTAACGTACCATCCTGCTTATAAGGCTTCTTAGGCTTAGTCTTCTTAGTGTACACTGGAACATCAGGCATCACCTCTTCAAGCCTTGTTACAGCCTCTTGGTGCAGCCCTGACAGACGTCCCCTTAGCTCAGTGGCCTTGGGTACATCAATCTTCCAGCGTCTCTCCTCTTGCTCCCTAGCACACTCCATCTTGAACATGAGGTAGTCAACAAGCTTCCAAGCCTCTTCCTCAGTTTCGTACATACGGAGCAACTTAGCCCATTGCTTCTCCCACAAGGTTGTGTTAATCTTAACATCTTCACGACACCTGTTTTTGTATTCAGCAGGAGACAGACCAACCCAATCATCAACCTTAGGCTTAGGTATACCATAGTCTTCACCATAGTCAGCTAAACCATGCATAACTCGCTTAGGTTCTAAGTACCAAGACAACGCTAACGTATCAACCAACTTAGCTTTCACCTTAATGCCAAGCATCTCTTCTACCGCTGGTATATCAAACCTGTAGATGTTATGCCCAACAAGCATTTCAGCATTGCTAAAGTAGTTTCTCATAGCGTCATAAGAGCAAGTAGCCCCTAGCTTAGAGCCATTATCAACTGCTATACAGTGTATCTTTGTGTAGTCAAAGCCATCAGTCTCAATGTCAAAGACATTACCTGGGGCTTTTCTTTTCATTAATCTCCTCCTTAACAACTTAAGTCACATGGAGCATCCCCACATGTTTCACATAACTCAGGGCTGTACCCGCATATCTCTGTAGAGCTGCCACCATAAGTTAAAGAGCCGCAATCAGGACAGATACCTTCCTCACCATCACTAGGGGTTGCCCCCCAACCGTCACAACACATAATCTAATCTTCCTTAGGACACAATGCAAGACACATTGCAATAAACATTATAAACAGTATAAGCCCTGCCCCCATTATAACAAGACTAAGGTTTACAAAGAACATTAATATGCTCATATTACCAACTCACGTCCACAATGTAGTCCCCTTCCTCCAGCTTACCCTTGTTACACAAGTCTTGCAGAATGTCTGATAAACAGTATTTCTCAGGAGACCCTTTGCTCAGTGCAGTTATGTTGGGAGTCTGCCACTCATCCAACTTACCCTTGCAAACGTTAAACTCGGCTTTCTCTGCATTTTGACTAGAACCTATCTCTTCCATAGGCATTATCTCATAGTGGTGCCCATACTCCTTAAAGATAATAGCCTCAAGCTCACTGTAATCACAGCTAATTACCACCTTCTTTTCCATTATTCCTCCTCCTCAAATAGGTGAGACATTTCAAGCTTAAACAGATTAACGACATAATTAATACGCTTATTATTCGTATCAAGTATTGTCATAATCTCCCTAGGCTTGTATTGCTCATTAAAATATAGATGAAGGATTGTCCTATCATCACCTTGCTTACTGTTAATAGTTTCCTTAATGCGTACAATTGTATCTTCGTTGGTTTGAGACATAGGAATTGGGTCAGCCAATTCCTCATCAAACTCAACATACGTACCACATGAACGTTCATCACGCTTGAATGTCTTAAGCGTATTATTCATAATCGTATTGAACCAAGCCCCTAGCTCTTGTCTCTCAGCATCAAAGCTAGACATGTATTTAAGGGCACGTTCAAAGGATTCTTGTAAGACATCCTCAGCATTCTCAGGAGTACCAGCTCTGTGATACAGCCTCTTTAGTAGCACCTCTCGGTTATCTACGTAGAAGTCTTCTATTAATTGAAATGACAAATTACTCTTCCTCTTTATGAAATTCACTACGTAAACTTTCAATAGCTAATACAGGAGACTTACCTGTCCCCTTAATACGTTTAGCCGCTAGGTTAGCTACATAAGCTGACCAAACACCGTTGTACGAATCAAAGCTAAGCTCACAGTCAAAGCTTATACCCAAATGACCTAATTCAACTTTAATCATCACGCCTCCGAAAATAAATGTGTATTCTTATTCCAATACAAGTCAACTGTACCGCCCTCACCAAACTCACGGTCAGCAAGCACAACTAACTTCCTCATATTACGCTCCTCAGGCGTTAACTCGGGGTCTTTATTGCCCTCAAAACCTATAGCGTAGTTACAAGAACGTGCCATAGCGCTACTACCAGCGAAGTAATCTGTTGTTATCTTACCACCCCTATCCCAAGGAACAGCTCCTTTAGGTGGTTTGTTTAAGTGACAGAAGAAGAATATAGCAATATCTAAATCCATTGCCATAGCAGCAGCCTCTTGGGCCACACCCTTAAGGTGTGAATCTATATCACTGTTAGACATACCATTGGTTAAGTTAGTGATTGGGTCAATAAATACAACCTTCACACCAGCCGCAGCAGCCGCAGTTATATCAACCTTAAGGGACTCCCAACCAATATGCTGATAAAGGTTAAGCATACAAAGCTTGTCTTTTACAACAGCGCCAGCAGCTTCATAAGCCTCTTCATCAAAAGCAATCTTAGGGTCATGGAACACCTTCCCACCAATCTTAGAACACACCATCTTGTACGTCTTATTATTGGCTTCCTCAGGTTTGGCCACCATAACAGGCAGGTCATGTTCCTTAATGAAGTGAGCAGCCAAGGCATTAACCACCTCAGATTTCGTTGTGTTCGAGTAAGTTCGCTAGGCTTACCCCGTTCTCTTATGAACTGCTGCATGTCCCCATGCAGACCAGACTATATCATCTCCTTTCGGAGGACACCGCTTCGGACTACTTAGCCCTACTCCCTCTCGGGATAGTCGTTGCACTTTATTAACTTAACAGATATCTTTGTAATACCTATTGATATCATCAATCCTGTGCTTTGGTAAGTTATACTTCTTTTGTAACTCTTTGCTTGACAACCCAAGAACCCTATCCTTTTTGATGCTTCTTACTACATCGTCAGGAAGTCTATTAGGGCCTGTTCTTAGTCCTGTGTCAAAAGCGTGCCTAGTGTTCTCTTTACAAGTACACCACTCAAGGTTAGATATATGATTGTTAAGTTTGTTTCCGTCCTTGTGATTAACCATCTTCTTTCCCTCTGGGTTTGGTATAAAGTGCATAGCAACTAGCCTGTGCACAGTAACCCTCACCCTCTTTTGAGCCTTTGACCAAAAAGTTATTCTTTTATAACCAACCTTCATCAAATCTGTCTTAAGCACACGACCTGATTCGGTATTAACTACAACACCCTCTTCATTAATGCTGTAGTGTTCACAGTCTTTTATCTGGATAGGTTTCATCACCGTTCTCCGTTAAGTTAATCTTAGCTCAGGATTACCTGTTCTAGGCTTCCCCTGAATTCAATGTCTTTTACATGGGCTATTCTTACTCAACCCATCTTCTCACCAGCCGCTATGTAATATGTCTCACCAAAGCGTAAACCCCTTGTTATATCTGTCAAACCTTGCCAAGGAAAGGACAAACCAAACTGGGCAGGTTGCTTAGCAGCTTCATGTACCTCACCACCCCATACAAGCCTTGTGTTCTTAGGCTTCTTCACCTTAAACATTACGGCTTTGAATGCAGCTTTAGAGCAACCCTTAAGCAAACAGTCATTAGCATCCTTCTCAGGGAGCGTAATAACCCTAGCATCAGGGAACACCTTGATACAATCATCTGTAGCTTTCTTACCAGCGTCATCATTATCAAAACAGAAATCAACCTGCTTGAAATGCTTCCTTATCTTACCAGCAAGGCGAGACAAATCACGATAAGCACTAGCTGCTCCGTGTGGAAGGCTGACAACAGCGGGTGAATAATCTTTATACTTCTCGTCTTGATAGCGGTCAATGATTTGCTTAAGACTTGGAGCATCTAATTCCCCCTCACATATTATAAGCCTATCAGCCCCCGACTGTACCGCCTGCTCCCAACCAAAGAGGTCAACATCAGACTGGTCGCCAGTAGACCACATACGCTTTCCTTCAACAAGCCTAGTCTTGTAAGACTTAAACTCCCCATCAAGTTTATAAGGGTAGTGGTGGAAGGCAACAGTCTTACCATCCTCTTCACTAAACCCTATCTTGATTTGATAGCATTCTAAAGCATTCTTACCAATCTTCCTATCAACAAGATTGACAGCCCCTAGGGTGTGGATGAATGCAATACGTTCTTGCACTTCCTCAGGCGTTAAACCTGTACGTTCCTTCTTAGGAATGTCCTCATAAGAACGTTCATCACCGAATGGGTGCCGTACATATGTGTTACAAGAGTAACAATATCCATCTACACCCCCATCCTCCCTAGCAAACACTTGTAAGCCTTGACGACTACCACAAGCTTCATGCCTTATCTTTTGGATACATTGTCCTATGATACACCTCCGTCATCATTCATAACAATAAATATAGCTGTCATAACAACAGCAAATAAGCAGAAAGGAATCATAACATTGTCTCCTCTAAGTAGGTAACATCAAGATTAATACTACGTATTACATTAAGCTTTCTTACATCGCAGCGTTGTCCCACAACGTCCTCATAACGTGCCTTAGCTTTTAAAGCGCCAACACGATGTTTACAAGAAGATTGTCCTACAACCTCCCAATGACCCACTTGCTGTAGAGAGCCTCCACAAGGAATCACCTTCTTAAACGTTAATAAATACATTAATCATCCCCATGTATTAGCCATAAAACTATAACAATTATAATAATAACCGAAACCATAACCTTCTCCTATTCAACTAAAATGGCAATAGGCGCTGCTTAGAACGCCTATTAACAGTTAGCTAAGCAATGGAACGCCCCTGACCATTCCAAAATGTCTTGTATTTAAACCAATCCCCATCAAGAACTGGCTCATCTTTTTCTTCATCAATGTGATAAATCCAAGCACTAACAACCTCACCACTATCATCTAAGACAACATCAACCTTCGTTCTGTTGTAAAAGGTTGGGTAGCCTTCTAGTCCATCCAGAGGGCCTGTAAGACCTTCTTCATCTGTGCGGTACACTTCCACCACTAATGGTGTTCCATGCCCACTGTGTTCCAATGAGACGCTAGGAAAGGCACCTAATGAGTACATGTTGTAATTATTAACAGTCTTGCCTGAATCAACCAACTCACCGTTAGCAAAACCAATAACACGGTGATTACCCAAGCCTTGTCGTAGGCTTCCGTATACAGCCACTAATACATCTTTAGGCATTATTCAATTTCTCCATATAAAACTCACGAGACTTGTTAGTAAGGTGCTTTCCAACATCCTTCATGGTAAGTCCAGACTCCTTTAAGGTGTCAGACTCTTCTTCGTAAATATCCCTATTAACCCAACCAATAAAAGTTCCTATAGTTGACTTATCTAAACCAACCTCACCCAACCCTTGCACAAGTCTGTTCTCTGTCACCGCGTAGTCAACAAACGCTTGTACAGACCTCAGCTTTTCAGGAGACACTGTTACAATGCTCTTGGGGGTATTTACAGCATGCTTACTGCCCTTAACCTTGAAGAAATTATCAGAATCTTCGCACAGTGGGTGTTCAGAGGGTGCCCAAACAATCCCCTCTCCTAGCCTTTGTTTTGCCCCTTGGCTATCTACTAGTCCAAGTTGATTAGATACAGGACACCTCTCCTCCACACCCAAAGTTAGTTGCTCTAACTCTGCTTGTGATAACTCTGGCAGGTTAAAGTCAATATCAATGCTAAAAACACCAAAGTCAGTGATGCTGTACAAACCTTCTTCGTGAGAGTCTGGTGTGGTTAGGTCGTACAACATTTGATTAGTAACCCACCCTGTTGCATTAGAGTGCAACCCAAACAAAAACAACGAACGCTTATTTAAATAACTAATACCCACACCTTTCTGTATACCTTGGCCACACCACTCACCAGAAAGTTTCAAAGGGTAGGCCACTACGCCATAACTCTCTTTCAAAACCTTCTCAGCACGTCTCAAGACACACAACACTTCTTCAATACGTTGGTGCATAGCTTGTGCAAACCCGTAGTTATCGTTTTTAAGAGTGAAGTCCCCGTCCTTGTAAGTAGCCAGGCAATTGGACTTACTGTGGAAACTAATCTCACCATCTTCGTGCTTAACTATACTGGCATTGGTTCCATGTAACTTAACTGTCCCTGTGAAACTTACCTTACCAGAAAGGTTTTTACACACTTGTCTGAATTGGCCTGTTTTGTGGAACGGCTGCTTTAATTCATTAGTCATTAGTCATCTCCTTAAGTCGTTTCTTAGCATCAGACAATTGCTTGTCCATATCTTCAATCAGTTTGTTAAGCTTCTCTAACTCTGGGTTGGATTTGGGTTTAATACGGTACTCCATGTCAGGCAGAAAGGCTGGATTAGGGCAACTTATCCACGTACTATACCCCTTGCTCCATATTTCAATCTCAGCCCCACTAGCCCATGCAATGATTAAGTCGTAGTTTGGACGTTTCTTAGGGGCTGGCTCTGCCAAGGAGAAGAAGTTAGGATTAAACTCTCCGTAATAAGAGTAATCCTCTAAGCCAATCCAACCGTCCGCATTAACCCTAGTCACTTTGTAGACACTGCCAACCTTTAGTACGTGAGAACCCTCAACACGCCTAACCTTATCACCAACTCTAAACTTACAACTCATACAACCTCCAAATTATTTTCTAATAAAAATTATGACAAATGAGCATCTCATAACCTAATCATATCCCACAAGGACATGTTCTTAACCGTGTTCTTAACCTTAGCATCCTCAAGCTTAGCCTCATAATAACTAATCTTGAATGCGTGCTTCAAATCCCTACATGTTAAAACAACTATACACAGAACTAATAATAAGTAAATCATGTCCACCTCACCTACAACGCTTTACAATACACTGTCTCATAATTAAACAGACCTAGACGTTCAACAATATTAGAATGTTCAATACCATTCTTAAACGTCACCATGAAATGCTTAGCACCCTTGTTCTTAACAACTTGCTCAGCTTGCTTAATAAGCTCTGAGCCAAGCCCTGTTCCACGTTCAGATGGCACTACATACATTGTATCAGTTAATGCTGTAAGCTCCCCTGTGTGCATTGAGGGGCACAGGAATAGGGATATGTACCCTTTGACGAAGGGGAAGCCAGCTTCATCATACTCAACAGCCAATAACCATATGTGCATACCAGCTTCCTCAGAAGCCTTGTAACTATCCCATTGAACATTAAGCTCAGATGTCTTACGTCTGTCATCAACCTCTTCCCACTGCTGTAAGAGGAGATTGTTAAACTGTACATCAGTTGATAAGAACTCAGAGGTTGGTATGCTAAATATTGTCTCACCCATTACGCATTTCCTTAAGCTGTTCTTGAGCTTCCTTAAGCTGTTCCTCAAGCTTACTTACAAGAGAAGTTAGCTTAGCCTCTTTAGGACAAGACTCTGGTTTAATCCTATAACTATCAGAAATATTAAAGGCTGGTAAAACACTGCTTTCAGCAGCATTCCTTAAACTCGCCCAAGTGTCACCAGTACACTTAGTCTGAACTTCCTTACCTTGCATCCAAGCAATAACCACATTGTAATGCTTGTAGTAGTTTGAGGTATCTTCTACAGTGGTGAAGTAGTGTTTATTGTACCACCTTGGCTTTGAATGCTCTTCAAAACACAAATCACCTAAAGCACTTATTTCACAGATGGTGTACACACACCCCTTTTTCATGAAGTGAGTATCGAGGCCGTCAACACGCCTAACCTTGCCACCAACTTTAAAATCACTCATCACCTTCTCCAAACAAAAGTTTAAATCGCTCAGCATAGCCTGTTAATGTAGAGCCTGTTAAGCCTGGGGCTGTATTAACTTCTAATACAAATGCCTCATTACCACGCTCATTGTAAATAATATCCACTGCACCAAAGTCTAAGCCTAATGCCTTAACTGTCGTAACAGCTTGCTCAAGCACCTGAGAAGGAACTTCTACGTCTTCATTACGAGCAAAGATAAAGCCGTTAGCATGATTACGTACAAGCCAGTTAACCTGCTCATCAGGAACACTACGGTCACGAGCCTTGCGTTGTATGTCAACCACTTCACCAGACAACACGTGAATACGCCATTCAGACTTCTTCTTAACATACATAACATAAAGAGGGCAATCTTCTAACACGTCACCGTCTTGCTTAATCTTAATACCTTCACCAGAATGACCTGTTAGCTTATGACGTTCAACCACCTTGTAGCCTCGGTCAAGCCAATGCTGAGCTTCGTCCTTACTGGTGGTGAACATTGGGATGTTAATATATTCATCATAAGATGTGTTATTAAACTGCCTTACAGCATTAAAGAACGACAGCTTATTACTTGCCTTAGCCACAGCATCAGGCTTATTAAGGACATTACAAAGCTTAACTTCGTCAGGAAGCTCTGAACAACCCCAGTTAATAACTTTCTTTTCTTGGTTTCCTTTAAAGCGGCTACCATTACGGCGTATACGCTTAGCACCAATTTCCTCAGCTAATGCTAGCACTGAGGCACTGCCTCCCTTGTAAGGGTACATGAATAAAGACATTAGTTTTTCTCCCTAACTTCTATGTAGTAGTATGTAGCTGCGTAACCGTAAGTATTATTAGGTGTGTTTTTAAAAGCTTCTTCTAGTGTCTTATGAACACTAACATCCCTTACACAATCAGGCTCGTAAGGTTCGCACACCCTAGAGACAACAACATATATGCACATTAATAATCCCCCATTGGCTCATCAGGCCATTCAATATTTACTGGGAATGATAAGCCACCAACTAAGCGCTCATCAAAACTGTTCCAATCAACTGCATGTACTATAGGAAGCACATACTCCATACCTACATCAAGCTCTGCCTGTATGTCCAAACCCCCTAATAAAACACCAGCATACTCACCAAGAAGCCTGTATACAAACGACTCAGGAGCTTCCAATGCCATACTTACTATGTCAAGTGGTGATTCAAATTGTTCAGCTTGCATACGTATGTTGTGTAATACGTTACACCAAATGTTTAACACTTCAAAGTCTGCTGTGCTACGCATTGCTCTGTATTCAATAGAACCATACTTAGACAAAGAGTTTAAGTTTAACGCTGAATAACGTATCTCTTCTGTGTTTAATACACGTAAACTATTGTTAACAGCAGCCTCTTCCACCTTAAGGGCTTGGTATTCAGCATCACAAACACGTAAGCAGAATAAGTTACCTTCCCTGTGTGGGCCACAATAACGTGTTAGTATTGTTTCTAACAAGTATGTTGATACAATAGCGTTATACAGTTGGATAACATTCAAACCTTGTACGTTAACATGTACATGTACACCAGCCCTAGGTGTCTCGTAGTAGGTTGAATTACCAAGACGTTCCTTAAGACTATTAAGACAAGTAATTGTCTCAGGTAAGCTACGAGGCTCTCTCATAACGTATTCAAATGACTCTCCCCTAAGGCTGTGGTCTCTCTCTGTACGCCAATCACCATCATCAACCACAGGAAGTTGTTCACCTTCAACCTCCACCTCAACACCAAGCAAGCCCTCTTTAAGCTTATGTCTTGGCATATCTAATTTCTGTGCAACCGTAGGAATCATCATGTCTCCTTAAGGAAATGACCTAAGAAGCTGTACTTGTCAGATAAACTAACTACACCTTCTGTTGATATGTAACCTGCCTTACGGAAGTTACGGTAGTATATAACAATACCACTGCGTTTACGTTTAAGGCAGAATGCTGGGGAGAAAGCAACACAAGCCTCACCATCAAGAACACGCTTAAGAGCTTCCTTGATAGTTGGGTAGGTGCAGTCAAGAGCTTGCATAATTCTTGCAAGAGATGGAGCCATGTTTCTTGTACGTTGTCCATCAGAGAATATTACATTACGCTCCCTAAGTCCTTGCCTCCAATCAGAACGCATTGGCTTACGCATGAAGTATTGACAACCATCATTTGTATTGGCATAACCCAGCTTGAAATTTCTTAATTGAAAATCTTCACAAGGCTTGTCAACAATTGAACCGTCAGACAATTGAGCTACGATAGTTGTCTTATCAGACGTACCGTTAACCTCAAGAACTAGGGCAGCCTTACCTTCGTACAACACAACAGTACGTGTAAGCTTCTGCCTAGCGTATTCTAAATCACCGTACATACTTCTCTCCATTTACATCTGGTGCCATTGGAATATCGAAATAGTTAACACAAACTTCATAAACATTAGAATAGCCTGATGTAATATCACCACAATACTCAGGTGGGTGGCACACTTCCAACTCACGGTCTTCAAGAAGCTTTCTAAAAGCTAGTTTAGTGTTCGAGAACACCCATTCAATAAGCTCAGGGTGCTTCAACCACGCATTAGAAAGAACACGGTATTCCATTCCATAAGGCTTAGGACGGAAAGCACCCCAATCACCGTACAATTCACGTCTTGTGTCGTCTGTATCAAACCCTAGCGAGGGAATGCCTAAGAAGGCATCCAACTGCTTAGCTAACACACGGCAATCGTTAAAATGTGCCTCAGAGAATGGGTCAGCGTCAGTTGTCCAACCTATATGAACATGACCAGCACCAGTTCTAAACGGCGTGTTAACATCTGGACGAGGGTTTTCCTTGCCTGTGTAAGCATTGTAATCAGGCTCACAACCAAGCTCTCTTGCACTATCAGGCTGGGCTGCTATTAGCTCATGTCCAAAGTGAGCCACAGGTACGGCACTTAAGTTGTGTTCACCAACCATCTCTTTAAGCGTAGTTAGTACAGCTTGAATGTTTTCATTAAACTCTTTAGGGGAGCGGGCTGGGTCTATGTTAAACTCAGCAGCCATACCATCAAGCTGTACAGCCCCCTTATCCACCTTAAATGGGTTGGCCTTAGTGCCTGGCACTATCCCTACAGCGCTTATTGGAGCATCATCTTTAAATAAGAATACCTCTGGGTCAGCCCCTACTTGTAGGCTATCAACTAATTCATCTATTTCTTGCTGAGTCATAACTCATATCCCATATTAATTAATGTTTGATTAGTGGCCTTGTCATTTACACAAGTGTCACAGAATTTAGCACTACAACTTTTGTCAATTGTATACTCGCCCTTAACAAGTGGGTCAGAGCACCAAGCACAATCATCTTGCTCGTATGTATTACCGTTAGTATCACCTAGGTCCAGTTCAGACAGGTCAAACTGTTCTTCTTCTACAACAGTACGCCAGTCAATAACAAGGTAAGGTTCACCACCGTTGTAAGAAACCTTCTTAACATCCCCGTGGAAGTAGCCCACGCTGTTAGCTAAGCGTTGATACAAGGCCTTCTTCTTAGGATTAGACTTAAGACTTGTACTAGGAACGTATATCCGTACAGACACATCTAAACCACCTACCATAGAGCCTGACAACAAGCTACAGTCGAAGAAGTCTTTACCTAGGTCTTCACGAGGAAGAACATCAACAACAAAATAAACAGTCTTATTTCTGTAAGAGATTAAATCTTTGTAAACATTCTTCTTGTCTTCCAAAGATAGTTTCTTGTTGTTGCCACTAGGCTTAGGCACTTCCTTAACAACTGGAGCTGGGGGTGTGTACTCAAGCTTACGTTGGGTAAACTCCACCTGACCTCCTTTCACGGTTGGTAAGTGGAATGTGTACAGCTCATCAACATTAGTTATGTAAACTGTTTGGTGTGCAATATTGTTACGCCACAAGGCACCTTCAAGCATCCACCATTCAGAGGCGTAGAACAATGTCTTGCCATCTTGTGAAAGACAGTAGCACATTGGACGCTCATCATTACGTAACAGATTAAACGTGCCGTTATCTTTGTCCATCCAAGCTAACGACCAAGCGTTAAGCTGATTAACGTTAAGACGTTGGAATGTCTCATCAACACCGTTAGTATTCATGTCATGGTAGAGATTCTCACTGTCAACACCAAAATCTTTGTAGTCAAGCAAATTGCTTCGTGTCTTAAGCGTACCATTATGAACCCCTAACAGGCTGCCACATTCAAAAGGGTGAGCTGTGTTGTTGTTAACAGCCCCCACGGTAGCATAACGGTTATGTCCAATAAGACAAACATTACTTACGTTATTAAGCACCTTTCCTGTCTCTTTAAGCTGAAAGAAGTCAGTAGGTAGCATAGCTCTCTTATGATAGCTAAAGTCTCCTGCTAACGTTGCTGAGGCCACACCAATCGAGTGTGAACCCCTTAGTATGTCCATATGGAGCATATCTTTAAAGGCTTTCTTTTCCTTGTAGCCAATATCACCAATAACACCAACAATACCACACAAAATAAACTCTCCTAAATTTTTCTAATATAAATTACAATAAATACGCATCACATAACTAGTTATGCTTATTACACAACCTGTGACACTAAGCAGCTTTAGCTTGCTCTGGGAATTGTCCTTCTAGCAAGAAGAACTCAAGTTCAATTAACATGAGGCACAACAAATCAAACTTGCCTTCGGGAACATAATGTTTTGTTCCCATGCTTTTTAAATAAGCTTCGTGGAAGATGCCTTTAGAAACACACTCTTCATTCAAATCTTTAACCCACTGTTTAATGTGCTTAAATACATTAAAACCTTCTTCACATCTGCCCCAACCTTGAGACACACAACCCGACACAAATCCACCTAAGGCTCTTAACGTCTTACGTTTAGGAAAAGGCACATAACCCTCTTCTTCATACTGTGGGAAGGGGTTGTTATGCAGCCAATTTTTTTTAATAGCATTGTTTATCGTCTTGTCAGTAAGTTTTTTCATCTTGCCCTTATTAACAAATCGAGACAGGGTTGGGGCGTACATCATATTATTCTGAGGGGCTGAGTGTCCGTGGCTAACCTCAGCCACAACCGCACCATTATCATTTTCTTTTAGGAAATACGTAGCTTGGAAAGCTAGGTTTGAATTAACCCCGCCCTCCACAAGCTTCTTAAACAACTTACAATAATTCTTACACCAACCTTCCCAGCAGTAACGTGTACACATTAGCGCCTCAATAACCATACGCATATCGTGTTTAGTTTCAACAATAAAGTAGCCAAGCTTAAGCACTTGCTCAATATCTTTAACAGCAAACACATGTGCATAAGGGCTTTCATTCATAAGCCATGTATAAAAGAATTTAGCTGCTTGTGTGTGCTCTAACAGTTCGTTAGACATAGTCTCAAGCAATGGTTCAGGCAGCTTAGATAAAACGTACAAAGGGTTAATGCCTTTGTTCTTGCTAACACCAACCCTACTAACCATCTTATTCCAGTTCAAGCCTATTGTACAAGAGGTCTCTTCAATACAATGCCCCACTTGCTTGCTACGTAAGCCTTTACCAAGTACAACAGACATAACCATTGTCTGACTAGACATACGTGGGGAGTTTTCCATAATCTCCTTAATAGCTATAATTGAATTCTTCTTGAAGCCACATGCCACAAGAATACTGTTTTGTTCTTTATTCATTGTAAGCCCTCCTAAGGCTGTTATCACTCTTACATATACATTGGTATCCCTTGCATATGTAAAAGCCCTGAGAGACCCTCCCAGGAGCTTCTAGAGGTATTATTCAACCCAACCCAGCTCAATAGCTTTCTCAATACCTTTGATTAGGTTTAGTGCGTAGTTTTTTGTAGGGATATGCATCTTAGCAACCCCGTCACCTGTGTCAAACATAGAGGCCCCTACATCACAAGGTTTAATAACGTCTGCCTTTATCTTTCCGCATACATTTTTATCAGCCACACGAACAATACCAACCTTAACACTGTTACTCTTACGAATATCTACTTCAAGACCCATAACTATCTCCTTAACATTGAATTGGTAGCCCCTACAGGAGTCGAACCTGTAACTTCTCTTTAGGAAAAAGATGTTATCTCCATTTAACTAAGGGGCCAAATTATTTTCTAAAATTAAACACAATAAAGACGCACCACATAACTACGACTCGTCCTCCTCATCTTCTTGGCAATCAGGACACACAAACCAACCAGGCATATCAGATGCACAGTGGTTGTATCCTATTAAACAACGACACTTATCACAAACAACTTTTTCCATAACTACCTCCCCATAAACTTAAGCTTACGTTCATAAGTTTTCCTAAGCTTTTCTGCTTCATATTTCTTACAGGCAGTGTCTAGAAGCTTACCATCTAGCAGTATGTGCCAGCAGCTACCTGTTATTGATTTGGTTATTGTAAACATCTTCCACCCCTTTCCAATACCCAAAACCCTGAGCCGTCTTCCCCCAAGTAAAGCCCCCTAGCAAGCAATTATTAAAATTAAAAGGTATGGAATAGTCATCCTTCTTATACGTCCTGCAAGCCCTCAGGAGCTCTTCTAAAGCCCTACCCTTACCCAACACACTAGCAACCTGTTTAAACAGCATTGTGTCGTTTATATGCAGCTTATTTGTTGTATTAGGCATCCCAGTCTCCATTAAATAAATGTGAAGGGTGGATAAGACTCATGTCATCAGCAGTCATGCCCTTGAACACTTCTGAGCCATTGCCATCAGTACATATATCGTAAGCACCCATTGACGCATTAACAACAATACCCTCAGCATTAAAGGGAACTACTGTTACAAAGTCACCTACATAAAACTCCCGTTCAAGAGGTCTATCAGGGGTGTGTACTTTTTTCTTTTCTGTTTTACATTCAGCGTTAGCTGTCATTTCGTAAATATTATTTACAAGGCCATAGATAGCTAGTAAGCCGCTGATAAGTAACACAATTATGACGCATAATAAGAAAACAATTATGTATGTCATGTTTATCTCCTTAAAAATAATTAAAAAAGTTTTAGGAAAACTGGGAAAAAACTAGTATATACTAGTATAGCCCTATTAAATAAGTGAACGTAGTGAACATTTAATCAATACAATAAGACAATACCTTCTAGAAGTTCCTTAAGGGATTCCTAATAAGAATAAGAAAGACTAATAAGAATTAGCCAATTAACAATCAAAGGGAATGTTATTCATAAAAGCCCCTCATCCATTGAGCAAGCTTTGAGTATAACACTTAGTATACTAGTGTGTATGGTATTTTCTTTGTTTGTAAGACAAGCTCAAGGCGGCTACAATAAGGCTTAACAACCTCAGTATCTCCCTGAACAAACTTAATACTAACAGGTATGGCCAAACTAGCCCCTAAATTACTTTCTACAGGTAATTCGGCACAATCAGCACCGCATAATTGCTTATTACATTGCTTACACATGATGAGTATCCATATATTTGCTTAATACTTCTAAGTCTTTATCTGGTACAAGTTTAACACTGTATAGGGTGTATATAAACTCACCGTACAGGTCTTCTATTTGTTGGCCTTCTTCCAGCCAATCAGCACCTTCACCTAGCCCACTATGGCATTCCCCTAGTAGAGCGCCCTCACAGGCTTGTTGTTCGCTGTCAGCACAAACTAGTGTGGTGGTTATCTTTTCATACTCACCAGACTGTATTTGTTTTACAATTAAGAATGCTGGCATACTAGTGTCCTTGCATATGTGGATTAATATTAGCTGGGCTTGCTTTGTCCCAGCCCGATAAGCCTTGCATGCGGTTATTAACACACTTAGCCCCAACTTGTAGGGCGTGCTTAGCTTTATTAGCTTCATGTTTAACACGCTCAAAGGCAGTTAGACTGCCCATAGAGAAGTTGTTACCTGTTTCTTTTTCAACTAGCAGGTGTCTCATAACCGCCCCCTAAGCTGCCTGTTCAATATCAGTAGGCATAGCATTCATAACATCGTCGATAGTTATACCCGCTTCGAAGATAGCTTTGATTACATCTTCATGTGTTAAGCCACCTTTATCTGGGTTGGTGGCTGAAATAATAGCTGACTTAATACGCTTGGCATAGTCAAACTCTTTAGAAACGCTAGCCTTCTTGCCATATTCATACCAAGTTGACTCAGGCTCGCAGTTATACATAAGCTTAACATCTTTCTTAGATGTCTTAGTTAGCTTGTTGTCTTTCTTGTTCCAAGCTACAGTGTTACAGCACAACACTTCTTTGATGTATTTAACAATCTTAGTTAGGTTAATGCCTTGTGTATCTTCTGCAATAACAAGAATGTTAGATAGCCATGTTAGGTTGTTGCTAGCTTGGCCATTAGAAGATAGTTTTGCAGCTTCTTGTACAGCTAGAATAAGCAACTGTTGTACTTGCTCGTTACGTTGCTTGATTGAACCGAATACAGCGGTACATGCCTTAGTAAAATCTTTAGTGGTTTTTACGTTAGCTTGTGAATAAGTAGTTAGTGTAGCCATGATGGCCTCCTTAATATTTTCAATAGTTAATTACGGTGTGGACGTATCCCAATACTGAGACACATATTTAAAATGAATATAAGAAAGGCCGCTAAGTGTTAACCTAACGACCTTGATTTATTCATTCGATTAAAGTGTATATGCCACAGGCTTGCTATCGCCATTGGGTTGCCTAGGATTGTTCAGTAGAGCCATTAGCCCTTGCTTACTAGTCCATACATATACACTGGATTTTCAATTTACCCTCACACTGATTAGTGCCAAGGATTCTCTGCGCTGTTACACATGCCTATCATGTATAGTTGCTTCGCTCAGCCCCCATAAGGAACCTGCACACGTTGGCTATTCACTGCCACCGCTTCGACTTGTCTTGTTAGGTGTGCATCTGTCCCAACTAACCAGCATAAGCTATTAGAAGGGATTAAAGAACGTTTAAGTACGCACCATTTAGGTTTAAGTCTAGTAGCTGATTTGAGCCGCTACCGCTCGTAGGTAATGTTTCAACCTGTATATTGGTGCCCATGTTATACTGTCGGGATTCAGTTGTCAACCTTTTATTTATCCTTAGTTGGTTGGTCTAAGCTGTTGCTCATAGTGAGCATGGTTGACATTGTAAGCTTAATCGCTATCGTTTGTCAAACAGTTTGTTAAGCTAAGTTGATAAGGTTTTTGAGCCGCTACCCTATGCCATATAGGACTTATTAGGACGGCCTTCACTAATTAATATTAAGCTAAGACTGTAAGACGCATGATATAGATAAACCTATCAGTTGTCAACCATATTCTTAAAGAGCATATCAACTAGGCGCTGTGCCCTGTCGATGGGATTAAATATACGCTCATTAGGATTATATGCAAGTAGTTTTTAATAAAAATATTAAATTAATTTACATGTTATTGTTTTTATTAAAGATTTATTTGATTAGGCATATACACATAGTACACACCTATTAGGCATACATTTATATGTATACACACACGTAGCAATAAGCATGCCAATTTGCTAAATGTCGTGTGTCAATATATTGGCGAATTGAGTTCTCTTTTCATTTGATACAACCTACAGGTAAACACTAAAAACGTCTTAGAATCGCATACAGGACGTTCTAGCATAATACAGTGGTTTATACAGTGGTTGTATAACATAGTAGATGCCCCTAGTAGTGTATGTGTATACAGTGTTATACATAGCAGTACACATAGATACCCCAGTCGTAGACGTTTAGTTACAATCTATTCCAATGGAATCAACACTTTAGGACAATATACAAGTGGTCATAGCCGTCAGGGTGCATTACCCCCACATAGTCGGTACAACAAGTTGCACCTGTCTGGTACAATTCATGCATGTTATGCATACATCATGCCAGTTGTTAAGCTACAGGGGGTAAGGGGGGTTAGGGGGCTTGCATCGCTGATGCATTACACCTAAAAATTTTCTAATGGAAATTACACTAAATGGGAGTTTACATAGGGAGGGCCTTCTAAAGGGATTGACATAGTATAGGGCCCTGTCCCTACGGGACGTTTATCTTCTTGTTAAGAGAAGAAGAGAACGCATTAAGGAAAATAAAGAGATAAAGACAGGTGTGCCCTAGGTAGCTTGTTCAAGGATTTGTATAAGGAAGGGATATTAACACAATATGATTATAAGAGAGATGTATGTCTGATATTGAATTAGATGCTATAAGAAGTGGATACAACCTTAGTAAGATTAATTCCAACTTCGAGAAGGTTGGGGATGTTATTAACGATGATGTTCTTCATAGGTCTGGTGGTAACAACACTATGTCCCAAGAGTTGGATATGGACAGTAATAAGATTATCAACACACCAAGACCTGTTGAGTCTAACGAGGTTGCTAATAAGAAGTATGTTGATGATACCTTATCTGGTGTAGAGTTTAGTGAGGCTGCTGTTGTTCAGGTGACAGGCCCTGCAATAGACAAGGTAATGAGCCAAAGGGCTGTTAGTGAATTGTTTGAGCTTAGGATGTTTCAGTCACCAACAGACGGAGGACTTACTAGAATACAAACCAGTGCGGTCGTAGGTGGTAAGGTGTATGAAGTTCGTAATACCTCTGACGACTCCTTGGCCACTATCTACACTGACGAGTCTGGTAGCAGTGAAATCATACAAAACGGCACAGACAATAAGTCAGCTAGTGATGGTTCTGTTGAGTTTTACATAGCAGACGGAGACTACTATGTAGAGATTGACTCCGTAGAGAGTGGGTTATTGGTTTCAAGATTGAGGGCTTTTGACAGCGTCTCTGATGTATTGTCAGCTAGCTACCTGTCTAAATACGTAGAAGGAACGCGTATTGAATGGCAGGGTTACTATGCTCAATCGGACGGTGGTAGTAACTGGGGGTTACTGAGGTTTGGTGCCCACACTGCTGACGGCGGGTCTGTATTTAGTATCGACTCTAACACTTACATAGAGGCTAATCTAAAAGGAAAGTCTGTAAGCGTCCATAAGTTTGGAGCTAGGGGAGATAACTCAACGTCTGACTTATCTTCTATACAAGCAGCAATAGATTACGTTAACGCCACCTCAAGTGCTGACACTAGGGGTAAGGTGTCTACCAACCAAGGCTCAGCTTATCTTGTAGATGGGGACTTGCAGTTGCGTGATGTATGCCTCGACCTTTCGGGAAGTTACATATTTTTATCTGGCACTGCTAGTATACTGGCAGGTAATAGTAGTGCAATGAATGCAACTAACGCTAGGGTGCTGTGCCTTTCTGGATACACTGGTACGGTTATCAAGAGGGATGCAAGCATTTCAGGCGTAGCTAATATACAGATGACAGGTAGACTGTTTATACAAAGGCTTGGCACTATAGATACATCTGCGGCTATTGCTGTTGACATAACAGGCATGCACAGGTCTAAGATTGACATAGAAGCAAGAAACTTCAATAAGGGTGTTTATGCCTACCCAACGTCATCAAGCTTACAAACCTACTATAACGACGTAAGTATTCGCGGCTCAAGCTTGTTTTATGGTATACATTTAGAGACGGACGCATTCGACATATGTAACGGGAATAACTTCCCTTATGTTTCTTTGGGGTCGGTTGAAAAAGGTATTTTCATAGAGGCTGCAACAGGTAAGGTTGGGCCAAGCTCTAATAACTTTAAAATAGCTTACATAGAAAACATTGATGATATAGGCTTGCACATACTTGGTGACTGTAGGTATAACAATATAAACGGCGGACTAATCGAAACCGTAAATGACGTTATAGGCATACACCTAGAGGGTGCTAGATTTAATACCATCGTAACTTCTGTAGCCCCTGCGTCTGTTGCCAAGGCATTCACTCAAACTAATGGCGAAGCAAATACACTGTTACTTAATAGATACGGAAACTGGCTGAATTGGTCTGAGGACGTTGGTCCAGGAGCGGATTACACTTCGGAAGCTGGTAATAGGGTGTATATTAAAGGGCTGCCAAACAATGAAGACTTGCTAGTTTTTGATACAGACACAAGTAATACTTTGACACTAGACTCTAGCACTAGAACGGTGTGGCTTACTGGAACAGGTTCCTTAGACTTTATAGACGCTACAAACGCGTATGACATAGATGAGGTTGATTTTATAGGGTCTGGTACAGCCACAATAACCGAGGCGGCCTCTGGCTCAAATAACATAAGGTTAAAAGACGGACTATCCGTTGCACCACCAAACAGGGGCATAATAACACTTAAGCTAGCAAAAGACTACTCTGCGTCATGGCTCGAGAAGTCTAGGGGGTTTTAATCAACCTTCAGATAAGGGTTGTCTATCTACCCAAAGATTAGTGCTGTTTACAGGAGCACCAATACTTAAAACTATTAAAAAGGTATATATGTCTTTTAAACCAAACAAGAACAAACTTAAGGACTCAGGAGGTAGGCCGCTTACACAGGGCCTCTTCTTAGAGGTTGGCTATAATTACGATACTGCGGTATACTCGTTAAAGGACGAAGACCACGAGACTGACGAGGGCAAGGTTTACCCAAGCCTTAAACGTCTCTACCTAGAGCTAGAAGACCCAACAGAATATGCTTTTGCTACTCAGTATTTGGCAGGTTGGGGGCAGTGGAAACGTATACTCAATAACAAAAATTTGCGAAAGCATGTGGATGAGTGGCGGGAAGAGCTAGAGCTTAAACTACGTTCTCAAGCTGTCCAAGATATTATTCAAATGTCTGCTGATGAGAAAGGTTTCCAAGCTGCACGTTGGTTAGCTGACCGAGGTTGGGAGAAGAAAGGTGCTGGTCGTCCTAAGAAGGATACGTCTGAGCATGACAGTAAGATGCAGAAGCGCTTAGAGGATGAGTTCTCAGCAGATATTGTACGACTAAGTAAGGTGTAAGTATGGATGATTGGCTAAAGGAAGCTGAAAGAAAGTTAGCTAGGATGCCTAAAGAGGCTAAGGAAGTTAGGGAACGCTCCCTAGTTGACTTGGAGTTCTTTGCTAGGCTAGTTAACCCTGGCTATATGTATGGCTCAGTTCACAAAGATATATTTAGGTGGATGCAAGAGTACAGCTTGTATGGCCAAGGTGGGGCACTGACTAATAACAAATTAATCATGCTTCCTCGTGCCCATCTAAAAAGTCACATGGTAGCTACTTGGTGTGCTTGGATTATAACTAAGCATCCAGAGGTTACTATGCTGTATGTATCAGCTACCGCTGAACTGGCAGAGACCCAGCTATATGCCATACAAAACATATTAGGCAGCTCACTGTACCAACGTTTCTTCCCTGAATACATAAACCCTCAAGAAGGCAAGCGTGACAAGTGGACTTCTAAGAAGATTAACGTAGACCACCCTAAGAGAGCTAAAGAAGGCATACGTGATGCTACTGTAGCAACTGCTGGCCTAACTACCAATACAACTGGTTGGCACGCTGACATCGTTGTAGCGGATGACTTAGTGGTTCCAGAGAATGCGTACACAGAGGATGGTCGTGAGGCTGTTAGTAAGAAGTCTTCTCAGTTCACCTCTATACGTAACTCAGGTGGTTTTACAATGGCCTGTGGTACTCGCTACCACCCAACAGATATATACTACACTTGGAAGAATCAGGTGTATGATGTGTATGATGATGTGGGCATTAAGATTGACCAACAGAGTGTGTGGGAAGTTAAGGAATACGTTGTTGAGCAAGATAATATATTCACTTGGCCTCGTACTATCCGTGATGATGGGAAGGCATTTGGATTTGATATTCAAACCTTAGCGCGTATTAAGGCAGAGTATTCTGATAGGGTTCAATTCTATGCTCAGTATTATAATGACCCAAATGACCCAGGTTCAGAACGTATTAGTCGTGAGAAGTTCCAATACTACAATCCTCGTAAGCTAAAGAAGGAAGGTAGCAAGTGGTTCTATAATGATAAGAAGCTTAATGTTTATGCAGCAGTGGATTTTGCGTTCTCCTTGTCGAAGGCAGCCGACTTTACAGCTATCGTTGTAATAGGTGTTGACTCAGAAAGCAACTACTACGTACTAGATATTGACAGGTTTAAAACTGACAAAACACTGGAATACTTTAAACACGTTCTAGCACTACACACCAAGTGGCGCTTCAACAAGCTCCGTGCTGAGGTTAGTGTTGCTCAGAAGGTGATTGTAAACAGTATTAAGGAATATGCAAAGAGAGAGGGTCTGAGCCTGTCTGTGGATGAATACAGACCAACACGCTCAGAAGGTTCTAAAGAAGAACGTATCGAAGCAGCCCTAGGTCACTTGTATGATAATTTACAGGTGTGGCATTTAGAAGGTGGCTGGACTTCAGTCTTAGAAGAAGAGCTAGTATTGGCCAGACCCTCTCACGATGATATTAAGGATGCTTTGGCATCAGCAGTAGCAATAGCAATAACACCAGCAACTAAACATGGCTCAGGTGTAGGCGACTTCTTTACACAAACTCAGAACACACATCCACGCTTCGGCGGTATGAAATTCTAAAGGAAATATATGTCAACTAAAGTAGCAGAAATCAGTTCACTTGTTAGCCGTGCAGACGGTGCAGCATGGGTGAGTAACCTATGGGACAAGTTTAATATGCAACGCAGGGATTGGATTGAGGAGAAGAAAGAACTTCGTAACTACGTCTTTGCAACTGATACCCGTTCAACAACTAACAGCACTTTGCCTTGGAAGAACTCAACAACCCTTCCTAAGCTTTGTCAGATACGAGACAACTTACACTCTAATTATATTACAGCATTGTTCCCTAATGAAAGCTGGCTACAGTGGGAGTCGTTCTCCCTAGATTCAGCTAGTCAAGAGAAGGCGGCTGTCATAGAGAACTACATGGCCATTAAGTGCCGTAGGAGTGGCTACAGGGCCGAAGTAAGTAAGATGCTATACGATTACATTGATTATGGTAATGCGTTCAGTACAGCTTCATTTGAGAGCCGTCACAAGCTGTCTCCTATGGGCTTACGTCAAGTAGATTATGTAGGCCCAACGTCTCATCGTATCAGTCCTCTTGATATTATCTTTGACCCAACTGCTGAAAGCTTTGAAAAGAGCTTCAAGATTATACGCTCAATCAAGACAATAGGTGAGCTTATGCTTATGGCTGAGCAAGACCCTGACCAAGCTTTCTGGGCTGATGCCTTAGAGAAGCGTCTTGAAATTCAAAGCAAGATGGGCGGGTACTCTATTGAAGACTTTGATAAGGCGTTGGGTTATCAGGTGGATGGCTTTGGCTCTTATTACGAATACTTACAATCAAACTACGTAGAGGTATTAGAGTTTTGGGGAGATTATTACAACCCTGAGACAGAAGGACTAGAGCAGAATCGTCTTGTAACGGTCGTAGACAGGTGTACTCTTGCTAGGAATAGTGAGATACCAACCTACTCAGGAAAAGCTCCTATACGTCACGTAGGGTGGCGATTAAGAGATGATAACCTGTGGGCTATGGGGCCTCTTGATAATCTTGTTGGTATGCAATACCGTATAGACCATTTGGAGAACCTTAAGGCTGATGCTGCTGACTTAATTGTACACCCACCTCTTAAGATTATTGGTGAGGTAGAACAGTTTGTATGGGGACCAGGAGAGGCTATCCACATTGATGAGAACGGTGACGTAGGTGAGGTGAGTAAAAGCCTTGCTGGTTTGATACAGGCCACTAACGACATATCAATGATAGAAGACAAGATGGAGTTGTATGCAGGTGCCCCTCGTGAAGCTATGGGTATCCGTAGTCCAGGTGAGAAGACAGCATTCGAGGTAGGACAACTACAAGCTGCTGCTGGACGTATCTTCCAAGAGAAGGTTAGTACGTTTGAGTTGAGGCTACTAGAACCTAACCTAAACGACATGCTAGAACAAGCACACAGGAACATGAGTGACCCTGAGACGCTTTCTATCTTTGATGATGAGCTTGAGGTCAGAGTGTTCCAAGAAATCACTAGGGACGACCTTGTGGGCGATGGTGTAATACACCCTGTTGGAGCTAGGCACTTTGCTGAGCAAGCCAAGTTTGTTCAGGAGATGACTAACCTAGCTAATACAAATGTAATGCAACTACTTGCTCCTCACATATCTAGCAAGAACTTGGCCAAGGCTTTTGGTTCAGCACTTAATGTAGAGAAGCTAGGTATCTTTGAGCCTAACGTTGCTATACAAGAGCAGATGGAGACTGAGCGTCTTACAAGGGCTGCACAGGAACAGATGATAGCAGAGGAACAACAAACTCAACCAGACCTAATGGGAGCGCCTGATGAAGGAAGTGATAACCAAGGGGCTTGATACAGACGCAGCTAAAGAGATGGAGTTGGCCTTTCGGTCAGCTCTTCATCTTAGGAAACGTCTAATAGATATTCTTGAAGATAAACAAAAGAAGAAAATTAACGCCTCTCTTAATGACAAGACCTATGATACGCAGAATTGGGCGTATAAACAAGCAGATAGACAAGGATACGCTACAGCTATTAAGGATGTGTTAGCACTGTTAGAATAATTATTTTAAATTATTTTCATTTATTTTTAGGAAAAACGCTAAAAAACTAGTATATATAAGTATATACATTAAATAATGAACGCAGTGAATATTTAATAAGATAGATAAGAAAATAAATTAGGGGTTGTCTAAGGAGTTCCTTAAGGTGTTCCTAATACTTATTCTTATTTCTCTTTATTACTTATTCATTAATGCGTATATATTTGGAAGGTAGGGCTTAGTGGTAAGCAACTGGTCTTGAAAACCAGCCCACCGTTAATAGCGGTGATGGTTCGACCCCATTACTTTCCTCCAAATTTGGAAGAGTGCAGAAATTGGTAGATTGAGCGGTTTGCTAAACCGTAGTCCTTAACAGGGCATGTGGGTTCGAGTCCCACCTCTTCCTCCAAATTAATACATCAAGGATAATAAATGACAGACCAGTCTTTATTCACAGATAATCAAGAAAACCCTCAGGTAACCCCTGAACAACAATCAAATCCTAGTTCTCCTGAAAACCCATTTGCTGACCAGCTTGGTAGTATCAGAAATGAAAAAGGTGAGCCTAAGTACAGTGATATTAACACAGCATTAGAAGCTTTGAAGCACTCGCAAGAATACATCCCTAAGCTCTCCCAGGAGAAGCAACAATTAGAGGAGCAGCTCAATGAGCTACGAGCGAAGTTAGAAGCTAGCGAAAAGATTTCAGATGTACTTAGTCAAACCACACCAAAGGAAGAGGGCACACCAGCTACTCCTAACTTAGGTGAGGTAGATATTGAGAAGTTATTAGAAGAGAAGCTTGCAGCTCGTGAAGCAGCTAGTGCAGCTCAATCTAATGCGTCTCGTGTTAACCAAGAGCTTATGACTCGTTTTGGCGCTAATGCTCAGGCAGAGGTACAGAAGGTTGCTTCTGAACTTGGCTTGTCAGCATCAGAGCTTGGTGAGATGGCTCAATCAAAACCTGATGTGGTGTTACGACTGTTTGGTACTGGCGGTAATGTTAAGCCAACTGCCTCAGGCGCACGTCTACCACAACACACTACTGACGCTAACGAGATTAAGCCACCAGAGAAGAGTTTACTTCGTGGTGCTTCTGGCCAAGAGCAAGCAGCTTACATGGCTAAGATTCGTGAGTCGATTTATAATCAGCATGGAATTACAGGATAATAATCAATGCAACTAACAAGCAATACACGTTCATTTATTGAATCGGAAGTGTACAGTAAGTTCATCTTAATGAATTTACATGACGGCCTTTTACCAGGTACGTTCTACCGTAATGTAGCAGACTTCGGTTCTGGTGAGACGTTACACATTAAAACAGTTGGCTCTGTAACTTTACAGGAAGCGGCTGAGGACACCCCACTAGATTACAACCCAATTGAGTCTGGTGAGATTACAATGCGCATTACAGACTACACAGGTGATGCTTGGTATGTTACTGATGATCTTCGTGAAGACGGTACTCAAGTGGACATGCTTATGTCAGCCCGTGCTACTGAGTCTACTCGTGCATTACAAGAGCATTTTGAGACACGCTTCTTAGCAACTGCTGAGGCTGCTCAAACTGATGCAGATGCCAATTTAATTAATGGCTTCCCTCATCGTATTGCCTCTACAGAGACAAACAACATCTTTGCACTTAAGCACCTTATCGCTATGAAGCTTGCCTTCAACAAGGCTAATGTGCCAGCAGAGGGTCGTGTGTTTATCTGTGACAGTATTGTTGAGGCGGCTCTGTCTAACCTAGTGACTATCACACAAGATGTTACTGAGTTTGGTCGTAAGATTATCGAGGGTGGTTTAGCATCTGGCCAACAGTTCATGATGCAGTTACACGGCTTCTCAATCATCACATCTAACCGCTTACCAACTGGTACGTTCTCAGATGGTACAACTTCGGTAACAGGTGCAGTAGCCAATATTGCTATGTGTATCTTAGATGACCAGTGTAAGCCAGTGATGGCAGCATGGCGTCGTATGCCTAAGGTTGAGGGCGAACGTAATAAAGACCGTGCCCGTGATGAGTTTGTTACTCGTAGTCGATTCGGCTTCGGTGTACAGCGTCGTGACACATTAGGTGTTATCATCACTTCTGCAACGTCTTACGAATAAGGATAAGATATGAGTTTTGAAACTTCGGCTTTTGGTGCTGGCGATGGTAGTAATGTTACTGCTGACGTAAGCAATCATTATGGTCAACGAGACATTGGAGGCACTTCTGGTGTCTCTCGTCAGACAGGTTACTACGAAGAGTATGTAATCAATTTGGATTCGGATAGCCTAGACTTTCCATTCCCTATTGTAACTGGTGCGGTTGTTACTGAGGTTATCTCAGACTTTGCTACTGGTGCAATCACTACCTTAACGGTTGGTGGTGTAGACATCTCTGGTGCTGACGGTACTGCGCTTAACAACGTAGAACTGGCATCAACGAATACAGGTGCGGTTGTACTTGCTGGCCCTACCGCTGGTAACGTGGTTATTCGCTACCTTAAGGCTCCTGCATAACAGGGGCTTTAGCTTAAAGGGCTGGTCGGTATTAATTTACTGGCTGGCCTTTTTTATTATGTGGAGATTATGAATGGCGAATATACAACATAAAAATATTCCAGAGGCACAACTACACGAACCAAAAGGAACTTCCTCAGCAGCCTCAGGTACAGTTTATGTAGCCTCTGGCACAGGGACTGGTGAGTGGAAAAGTCCTGTTAGTGCTTTGGGTGTTGGGGTAGATGAAGGAAAGGTTCTTAGGTCTACGTCTGGTAACACTGC
>TARA_B100001057_G_scaffold78877_1_pt1 | contig 49193 bp, 43 predicted proteins | sample TARA_B100001057 | Tara Oceans TARA_B100001057 (sample SAMEA2621839) | marine metagenome | biome: marine biome (ENVO:00000447); feature: surface water layer (ENVO:00002042); material: "saline water (ENVO:00002010), including plankton (ENVO:xxxxxxxx)" | depth 5 m | reverse complement strand
TCACTAATTTTTTCCCCTGGTTTTAAGTCCATATATTCTAAAGCTCTCGAAGCTGCTTCCTTTTCAGACTCTTCATTAAAATCTTTCGGATGAGGAATGGTGTCATTTATAAAAATTACCTGTGAAGGGTTTGTGCCCCAAGATATAGAGGGTTCAAGTTCAGTTGCGTTTATTGTTACAACTTTATCAAATACAGCATCTTTATCAGAATATAATTTACTCCATTCATCAGTAGCGTTATCCCATTCAGAATCTTTAGGAGCATAATTTTTGTCTTTTAAATAATTAAAAGTTATTTTATCTGGTGCAATCATTCCTGCTCTAGCACCACCCTCAATTGACATGTTGCAGATAGTCATTCTATTTTCCATACTCATATTTTGAATAACATCTCCTACATACTCAATAACATGACCAGCACCTCCACCAGTTCCAATTTTTTTAATTATTCCTAAGATTATATCTTTTGGTCCAACTCCTTCAGATACATCTCCAATTACTTCAACTTTCATAGTTTTAGGTTTTTCCATTGCCAATGTTTGTGTGGCTAGAACATGTTCTACTTCTGAAGTTCCTATTCCAAAAGCCAATGCACCGAATGCCCCATGAGTTGCTGTATGGCTATCACCGCAAACAATTGTCATTCCTGGTTGGGTTATTCCTTGTTCCGGGCCTATAACATGGACGATTCCTTGACGTGGATCGTCAATACCAAACAATGTGACTCCAAATTCTTTGCAATTAGTTTCCAATGCTTCTATCTGAATTTTTGATAAAGGATCTTTAATTCCAAGTAATCTGTCAGAGGTTGGAACACCGTGGTCTATAGTAGCTAGAGTAAGTTCAGGATGCTTGACAGACCTACCAGCAATTCTAAGGCTATCAAACGCTTGAGGTGAAGTTACTTCATGAACTAGGTGAAGATCTACAAATATTAAATTTGTACTTTCATCAATGGATGCAACAAGATGCTTATCCCAAATTTTTTCAAATAACGTTTTTCCCATTTCAAATATAAATTATATTATTTATTCTTCATTTATTCCATAGACTTGTTTTTGTTTTATTATCATTTAATCTGTGCTCATTTAAAATAAAGCATCATGGAAACAATTATTGAAAAGTTTTTAGAAATTGCCATCATATTAGTAGCTGCAAAGTTTGGAGCAGAATTAATGAGAAGAATTAATCAACCAGCAGTTATAGGTGAGTTAGTTATAGGAATTATTATCGGTTATTACGGATTAGGCCTCCTGCCACATTTTGAATCTGGAGATGTTGTATCAACATTAGCTGAGATTGGTGTAGTACTTTTGTTATTTGAAGTAGGACTTGAAACAAATTTAGATGAGTTTATAGAACTAGGTTCAACATCTCTTCTTGTAGCACTAATAGGTGTTGTAGCGCCATTTGCTCTAGGTTTTGGCTCAATCTACGCATTAAATTTAGGTGGAGAAGATCAGTTCGGAATAGCTTTATTTGTTGGTGCAGCAATGACAGCAACCTCAGTAGGTATTACTGCAAGAGTATTTGGAGATTTAGGTGCTTTGAAATCAAGAGAAGCAAAAACTATAATTGGTGCAGCAGTTGTTGATGATATTTTAGGTTTATTAATTCTTACTGTTGTTGCAGGTGTTTTAGGAAGTTCAGGCGATTTCTCAATAGTAGATCTTGGAATAATTAGCGCAAAGGCAGTTGGTTTTTTAGTTGCAGTAGTAATTGTTGGAAGAAAACTTTCAAAACCTATATTTAACTTTTTTGTAAAAATTCCATCACCAGGAACATTTGTAACGGGAAGCTTTATTTTTGCAATGTTGCTTGGTGCAGCAGCACACTTTGTAGGACTTCATCCAATTGTAGGAGCTTTCGCTGGTGGCGTTGTTGCTGGTGAATCAGGCATGACCCATAGAATTAGAGAAGAGATGAAGCCTCTAAACTTTCTCCTTGTTCCTATATTTTTCGTATACATAGGTTCCGAGGTAAATATTCAAACTTTGGCTTCAGTAGATGTATTTTTATATGGAATGCTGGTCAGCCTTCTAGCGTTTGTTGGTAAATATGTTTCAGCATTAGGAGCTATGGGCAAAGGTTTAAATACTTCTTTGATTGGAATTGGAATGTCTCCAAGAGGTGAGGTTGGGTTGATATTTGTTGCTGTTGCTACAACTACGCTATCTGATATAATTACAGGTGATATTATCTCAATAATTATTTGGATGGTAATAGTAACGACAGTAATTGCTCCTATATTGCTTAATAGAATATTGCAAAAAGTCCCATTGTCTGAGCGAGATGATGATGAAAGGTTTGAAACACCCGTAGTAGAGTAAAATTTTGCTACAAAATTATTTAATTTTATTATCATTAATTTGTTTAAAAAAAGGGAAATTAAATGTTATTAAATTACCAAGGTTCAATCATTGCTGCTTTGCTAGGTCTTGGACTTGCAGCATATTTTGCTAACAGAATACTTTCAATAGAAGTAACAGACAGTAAAGTTCAAAGCCTATCTGATGCAATAAGAAAAGGTTCAATGGCATTTTTAAAAAGACAATATTCTTGGGTAAGTATTTTTGTTGTCATTCTTGCAGTTTTAATTTCGACCCTAACTGATTGGGGATATCCTTATGGGGCAATAGCATTTGTAGGAGGCGCATTATTTTCATCACTAGCTGGCTTTATTGGAATGAGAATTGCAACAGCTGCCAACGGCAGAACTACTGAAGCTGCAAGAGACGGAGGAACGCTCAAAGCTTTACCTGTAGCATTTAGAGGAGGAGCAGTAATGGGATTTTCTGTTGCTGGATTAGGCCTTCTTGGTGTCGCTTTAGGTTACTGGGTATTTATTGACATAATGGATTTAGAAAATGGTTATGACATACTAGCTGCAATTGGCTTAGGTGGCTCCTCCATTGCTCTCTTTGCTCGAGTAGGTGGTGGTATATATACAAAAGCAGCAGATGTTGGTGCAGATTTAGTTGGAAAGGTAGAGGCAGGAATACCTGAAGACGACCCAAGAAACCCAGCAACAATAGCAGATAACGTTGGTGACAATGTTGGTGATGTAGCAGGAATGGGTGCAGATCTTTTTGAAAGCTACGTTGGATCTCTTGTAGCGCCGTTAGCTTACGCAGCTATTGTATTTGCCGGAGCTGATGTATTGCCTTCTCTACTATTTTTCCCTCTTGCAGTCGGCACTATAGGCATGCTTGCTTCAATTGTTTCCTCTTTTCTCGTAGTCCCCAAGGAAGGTAAATTAGCTCAAGCTCTTCATAGGGGAACTTACTCTGCTGCAGGGATAACGGCTATTGGTGTGTATTTTCTATCTGATACAATGTTTGCTGATTTTTCAGAAAACCCAATAGGATTATTTATATCCGTTATCATCGGTTTACTTGTAGGCATTACTGTAGGTCAAATATCAGAATGGTTTACCTCTGATCACTATTCAATTGTGAAAAATATAGCAGATCAAGCTAAAACTGGACCAGCCACAGTAGTTTTATCTGGAATTGCTGAAGGAATGCGTTCTGCTGCTTTCTCTGTCATAGTAGTTGTTATTGGTGTTGGTGGTGCTTACACATCTGGAGCTTGGGCTTTAGGAGAGTCCGGTGGAATCTATGGCGTTGCAGTTGCAGCAATTGGTGTTTTGGCAACACTTGGAATAACTGTTGCAGTTGATGCTTATGGTCCTATTGCAGATAACGCAGGTGGTATTGCAGAAATGGCTCATCTTGATCCTGAAGTTAGAAAAGCAACAGATGAACTTGATTCACTAGGGAACACAACAGCTGCTATTGCAAAAGGATTTGCAATTGGGTCTGCTGCTGTGACCGCATTAGCTTTATTCTCTGCATTTGTGCAAAGTGCAGGACTTACTGAACTAGATATTACACAAGTAGAAGTTACGGCTGGATTGTTTTTAGGTGGAATGTTTCCTTTCTTATTTGCTGCTATGACAATTAATGCTGTCGGAAGAGCTGCTTTTAAAATGATTGAAGAAGTCAGGCGTCAATTTAGAGAAATACCTGGATTGCGTGAAGGTAAAGAAGGTGTAACTCCTGAATATGAAAAATGTGTTGATATTGCAACTTCAGCAGCTTTAAAAGAGATGCTTCTTCCAGGAGGTCTTGCAATTGTATCACCTTTAATTATTGGTTTCTGGAACAAAGAGGCTCTTGGTGGCTTTTTGGCTGGCGCATTAGTAACTGGGTTTTTACTTGCAATATTTATGGCTAACTCAGGCGGTGCATGGGACAATGCAAAGAAATATATTGAAGCTGGTGGTGGTGCTGGTAAAGGATCTGAAGAGCATAAAGCTGCAGTAATTGGTGATACTATAGGTGATCCATTTAAAGATACTTCTGGTCCAGCAATGAATATTGTTATCAAGGTTATGACTATAGTAAGTTTGATTTTTGCTTCTGCGTTTTAAAATTTAATTGAAAACACTTCATTTTGTTCGTCATGGAGAAACAGAGCAAAACAAAGATGGAATTTGGCAGGGTCATACAAATACGCAATTAAGTAAAGTTGGAAAAGCTCAAGCCAAGCATTTGTCAGACAGGTTAAATTTAAAAAATCAAACAGTTTTCACGTCAGATCTAGCTAGAGCAAAAGAAACCGCTTATATGCTATCGGACTCGCCAATAGTTAGACAAAATTTAAGAGAAATTAATGTTGGAGACTTTACAGGAAAGTCTGTTAAAGAAACATACTCAAACAATTTAGATATATTTGATGCTTTACAAGACGACACATATGTCTTTCCAAATGGAGAACCTGTTGAAGAATTTAAGTTAAGAGTCCAACAAGAAGTTGATCATATTTTTGACAATATTGATGAAGGCTCTGAATGTATAGTTGTTACACATGGGTTTTTCATTGGTACAGCTATAGGGTTGGTTCTAGGGTTTAAACAGTATCCATATCCAATTGGCAATATTCAAAATACATCTGTTTCTACAATTATAAAAAGAGACTCTGTTATGCAGGTAAATAAATTTAATGATGCTATTCATCTACCTGATTCATATATTGATTATCCAACTAAAGATAGAAGTAAAATACTAACTTTTATTAGACATGGTCAGACCGATTCTAATACTCAAGGCGTATGGCAAGGTAATATTGACAATCCTTTAAACACATATGGTGTTGAAACTGCAAAAGAACTTCAGGGTAAATTTTCAAATTATGATTTATATTTATCTTCCTCGTTTAAAAGAGCTTTTGAAACTATATCATTGATAGTGGGTAATAAAGATATAACTTCAACAGATCTTTTAGCCGAAATGGACTTAGGTCAATGGGAAGGTTTAAGCACATCCGAAATAATGGAAAATTATAGGGATAATTTCATAGAGTCCTTGTTTATTAACTACAGAGTTAAGTATGGAATAGATGGAGAGTCGATGAACGAAGCCGGTATAAGAGTAAGAGATTTACTAAACAATTATGATAAAGCAAAAATGCTAGTTGCTAGTCATGGTGGAACTATTAAGGCTGCAATTACGACTTTTTTAAATTGTCCGGAACTAAAAGCTGCTTCATCATTTACGATTCCAAATAATTTGGGAGTATCTTGTTTGGAGGTCAAGGACAACACATATTCTTTATGGTCGTATAATGTAGGAAAAATAGGATATGAAAACATTAGTTATAACGAATGATTATTTACCCAAAAAAGGTGGAATTTCTACTTACATAAAATCATTTGAAGACCATCTTGAATTTGAAAAAATAATTTATGCTCCAACGTGGGCAGAAGGACCTAATGTAATCAACTCTAAATCAAAGTTTATTTTTGGTAGTAGAGCTAATTTGAGAGAAATTAATCAAATAATTAACAAGCACAATATCGAAATAATTTTACACGCCTCTAGCAATCCACAGTTCTTCTTAGTTAATAAATTAAAAAGTTTTGGATTGAAGCAATACATGATTATTCATGGAGCTGAATTTAATATTATTGACTCAATTCCAATTGTCAAAAAAATATTTAGAAGATCACTTGAGTCCTTAGAAAAAATATTTACTGTTAGCTACTTCACAGGAAGAAAATTACAGGAAATTACTTCAACTGAGATTGTACTTTTGGGTGCAGGTGTTGAAAAAAATGAATACCAAAAAGAATTTAATGAAAATGAGAAATTGATTGTAGGAGTAAGTAGTAGATTTGTATCGAGAAAAAAAATTGATTGGGTTATCGATTCTTTAAATGATTTACAAATGGATGGATATAACGTTACATTAAATATTTTTGGTTATGGAAAGCTAGAAAAATATCTAAAAAAACTTTCAGATATTTCATCTCAAGAGGTTAATTTTTACTCAGATGACGATGAAATTACTCTGGATAGTTTTTACAAAGGCTTAGATATATTTATTATGCCGGCAAAATCAAGATTTTTTGGAAGAGAATATGAGGGCCTTGGACTGGTTTATTTAGAGGCCGCAAGTTATGGATTACCAGTTCTTGTTGGTAGTTCTGGAGGGGCATTTGAAACTATTATTCCTGGTAAAACCGGTTTTATTGTTGGTTCAAGAAATGAAATATATGATGCTATTAAATTTTTTTATGAAAATAAAAACATGATTAAAGAATTTGGAAGTAATTCGAAGTTGTTCGTCGAAGAAAATTTTTCATGGGAGAGTGTGGTTGAAAAATTTACAATTAATACTAACTAGATTCACTGTCTCCAAATAATTCAAGAATTTCTGAAGGTGTAACAGTTAGAGCTTTTCTTGGACTTTCAAGTGGTTTGTTTTTTTTCTCAAAAAGAATTTTGTTGATAAGGTTATCTTTAGTGGCATCTTCAGGTTTCATTCTGAATCTGCCTCTATAAAATACAATTTCTAGTGATTTGGCAAGTTCAACTAAATTTTCTTTTGATAAAATTTTTATATCTTTTTCATTAAGTTCAAAATGTTTAGAGATTTTTTCAATCATACTTTCTTTGCTGGCACTTTTAGGAAGTTTTAATATTTCACCACCGAGAAAATTAGATATTTTTCTTGATTTTTCATTTTCTATTAACTCTATTATTTCATTTTTTTTCATTTCATTTAATTCTGTATTCTCAAAGACAGTTCTATTCCGTTGTTTCATTGCATAACCCCCATATGGTCCAACTGCTGCAGAATAAGTCCATTCATTTAATGATGTGACAAATCTAGGATTTTTAGCTGACAGTGAAAATCTCTTAATACATTCTTGTTCTGTTAATTTATCTGGGTCTTCATCTTCAAAAATAGGTCCAATTAAATTTTTATAAACGCATTTTTCTTGTCTTACACCTTTTTCTTTTATTCCATGTTGTATATAAAAACTTCCATTTGGTCCAAGTTTTATAAATATGGATGAAGAACATTCAGCGCATTGCTCAACAATTCTTTCCTTTTTTAAGCTTTTCTCTTGTTGGGTTTCAACTTCGCTTATATATTCTGGTTCTATCTCTTCTAAAGTTATCTCTGGTGGTAATCCAACTTTAAAATCATCATCTCTCAATAAATAAGGATATGGTATTTTCCCCTGTATTCTTCCTGTCTTTACAACGTACCTTGATTCAAATGGTAATTTTACTGTTGTCAAAGTCAATGAGTCTTGGATACCGTAACCATCAACGTGGCTTTTGATCGTATCATGAGATTTTGTGAGAAATTCAATTTTTGACTCTTCTGGATTATTACTTTCAAGAATTAAATCTAATTCATCTTCCATGGTTTTTGAGAACTCATAATCAATGTATTGATTGAAATAAGGTTTCATGAAATTATTGATTAAAGCTATAGCTAAAATTCTTGGTTTTAGACTAGATTCAGAATTTATAAATACTGACGTGATACTTTCAATAATTGAAACATATGTTGATGGCCTACCTATACCTAATTCCTCCAATTTATTAATAAGTGAAGTTGACGAGTACCTATTTGGAGGATTTGTATATTTCTCTTCACTTTCTGATTCAATAATTTTTATTTCATCATTTTCACTTAAGTCTGGAAGCTCTTGAGACTTCTCAGACAAATCTTTTATCAAATCTCTATATCCGCCAAATGTCCATGTTGTTCCAGAGATTCCCAAAATTAAAGGAGAGTAAGCATTTTCTTTTGCTTCTATTTCAATAGTTTTGGTAATTCCTTTAGCATCAGTCATCTGAGATGCGACAGTAGTATTGAAAATTAAACTATAAAGCTTGTATTCATCGCTGTCCTCTTTATGTGTTTTCAGTAATTCTTGAGGAGTAGTAAAGTTTTCACCAGAAGGTCTAATTGCTTCATGTGCTGCTTGCACATTTTTGCTATCACCATATAAATTCGGAGACTCAGGTAAGTGTTTTTCAGAAAAATTTTCTTTAATATAGGCTCTAGAGGCTTTAATTGCTACATCTGACAATCTAATTGAATCAGTTCTCATATATGTGATTAAACCTTCTTGATAAAGTCGCTGGGCGACACTCATGGTTTTTCTAGGCTGAAAACCTAAATTGCTTCTAGCAGAAGATTGCAAACTTGTTGTTTTAAATGGCTTTGGCGGCTTTCCGCTCCTAGAAGACTCTTTAATAGATGATATTGATGCAGTTTGGTCCTTTAATATAGAAACTATCTCTTTAACTTGATTTTCATTTAGGTATATTTTATCTTTACTAGTCTCATTTCCTTTTTCATTAAAATCCGAAGATGAAGCCATCCTCTTTCCACTAACTCTTTTAAGATTCGATGTAAATTCATAATCTTTACTTTTACATAATGCTTTAATTTCAAAATATTTTGATTTTACAAATTTTAATCTTTCTTCTTCTCTCTCAACAATTAACCTGATTGCAGGACCCTGAACTCTTCCTGTAGAGATAAATGCTCCTCCAAGATCTCTTACTTTTGGTGAAATTTCATATCCAATCATCCGATCAAGGGTCCTTCTAGCCTCATAAGATTTAAATTTACCTATATCAATAGTTTCAGGATTATTTATTGCTTTAGTGACTGCTGTTTCTGTAATTTCATTGAACTTAATTCTTTTAGGTTCACTTTTGAGTTCAAGTGATTCCATTAAATGATATGCAATAGCTTCACCTTCTCTATCATCATCAGTAGCTAGATATACATCTTGAGCTTTGTCGGCAATATCTTTTAATTCTTTGACAATTTTTTTTCTATCTTCAGGTATTACATATATATTCTCAAAATTCTTGGGCTTAACAGCGCCCCAAAGGATTTCTTTATTCGAAAAATTTGCAGGTATAGTTTTAGTATTACTTGGAAGATCCCTGATATGGCCAACACTTGATTTAACGATATATTCAGGACCAAGTATTTTAGAAATAGTTTTCACCTTTGTTGGCGACTCAACAATAACTAAAGGTTTTGACATGTCCTTATTGATAACACTATTTTTGTCATATGTACAGGATTTAAGAAAAAAAGTATTATAAACATTAACTAGGATGGACATAGCGCAATGAAATCAATAAAAATATTTTCGAAATCACAATTTTCAGTTCTATGGTGGTCGGGCACTTTATCCAGCTTTGGGGATTGGGCAACACTCTTTGCCTCTGTCGCATTAGCAAGCTATTTAGGATCTGAAGGCGGTAATTCTGAACTAACCGCTGTTATCCCAGTTGTTGCAAGAATAATTCCTGCCCTTATGTCATCATTTGCAGGAATATTGGCAGATAGGTTTAATAAAAAAAATGTAATGATCATATGTGATTTGTCAAGAATGGTTATAGTTTTAGGACTATTTTTTACGACAACCTTAATTCAACTCTTCTTAATAAATTTTTTATCTGAAATTTTTTCTCTTATTAGACAACCTTCAAGAGAGTCTATAGTTCCTGAAGTAGTTGATGATGATTATTTAGTTAAAGCAAATTCATTGTTTACGGTTGGGACATATGCATCACTTCCAATAGCTTCATTAGCTTTCGGTGTAGTTTCCGATAACTCTTTAATTGAAGGAATTGTTTCTTATGGAAACGGTTGGAATGGATCTGTAATTTTTGTAATTGATTCGATTACTTTTTTAATTTCATCATTTTTGCTTTTATACCTAAATACGGATTCTCCAAATAAAAATATAAAGAAACAGTCAAATGTTCTCAGCGATCTTAGAGAAGGCTTAAATTATTTTCTTTCAGTTCAAGAACTTAGGACAGTAACAACATCGATATCACTAAGTCTTGTTGGAGCAGGGGCTCTTTTTGTTTTAGGAAATACATACTTGACAGAGTCTCTCAAGTTTACTCAGAGCTCTTTTGGTTTTATGATTGCTTCATTTGGGTTTGGGATTATTTTTACAATGGTAATCTTAAGTTATTTTGTAACCTCTTTCAGTAGGATTCCTTTTTTTATTGGTATAAGCATGGTAATAACTGGCCTTTCACTACTATTTGCATTTAACTCATTAGAATTTTCGACAATCTTATTTTTTATTTTTATTTCAGGCATAGGTTCTGGATCTGTTTATCTGTTAACTATAAGTTATCTTCAAAGCACAACAGACAAGAATTTAAGAGGAAGAGTATTTGGTAATTTTTACACAATCGGAAGACTGTCAATTTTACTTTCATTATTTATTTCTGGATTTGCTGCAAATTTTATAAATCAATACTTGGCATTTGATGGAATCCTTTTAGTTTTAAGGATTAGTTCAGGTTTTATATTACTTTCGGGTTTAATTACATTTGTTAAGGGTTATAAAACAATAATTAAGGATTTTGGATTTGAAAATTCTAATTTTAACAAGTTAAGATTAAATCTTGATACTGATGAAGATGGACCATTATGAATTGTGACTATATAGCTTTTGAAGGCATCGATGGATCTGGCAAATCAAGTATTATTGAACAGCTTTCAAAAATTTTAGACGACAACAATACAGAAAATAAGATAGTCAGAGAACCAGGTGGAACTAAAGTAGGTGAAGGCATTAGGGAGTTGTTGCTAAGCCATGATTATGAAGTTGACCCACTAACTGAAGCTTTATTATTCTGCGCTCAAAGATCACAATTAGTCAACGAGCTTATAAAACCATGTATCCAAAATGGAACAAAAATTTTGTCAGATAGAAGCGCTTACTCCTCTGTTGCCTACCAGGGCGTTGGAAGAAAATTAGGCTACGAAAAAATATACAAATTAAATGACATTGCTGTAGGCGGTTTCTGGCCAGAAAAAGTTGTTCTACTTGATATCGATCCATTTGTTTCATTAGATCGTCAAAAAGTTGCAGACAGAATTGGTAGTGACAAGATAGAGTTTTTTCAAAATATAAGAGAAGGATATTTACGGCTTTCAGAAGAATTTTCGAAAAGCTTTTTGGTACTTGATGCTGAAAATAGTTTAGAGGATAATTTGATAAGGATTTGTAACTGGTTAGGAATTGACAAAGTTAAATAAATTACTCGAAAAAGAGCTCGATGGTGTATTTCATGCCTATCTACTGTTTTCAAACTCATCTAGCGAGCTTATTAAACAAGCAAAAAAATTTGCGAGTTTCATAGCTTTTAACGATGGCTCCATTGATAATCATCCAGATATAAAAATAATCAAATCTGACAATCTTCGTACACTAGGTGTTGAAGACATCAGGACAGTTATAAGCCAAGACAATCTGTCTCCAATCGAGGGAAAATATAAAGTTGTCATCTTTCCACCATTAAAAGCTCTGACAGAAGAAGCATCAAATGCACTATTAAAAACCATAGAAGAACCATCAAAAACAAGTGTATTTTTAATTTTATCCACTGGAAATTTTTGGTCTCATAGTAGAGATGATTCAAACAATATGATTCTTTCAACTATAAAGAGTAGATGTAGAACTATATTTATTGATTCCGAAAAAGATATAAAGTTTAATTATTCAGATCAGGATTTTATTAATTTTTTAGACTTTGAAAAAGTTGATGAAAAAGTTTCTTTTAATAAAATTCTAAATATTTTAGATATTCAAAAACAAGATTTAACAAATTTAGTCCACTCATTTGCTCTAATAAACGAATGCAAGAAAGTTTTTGATAATTTTGATGATGAAGTAACTTTAACCCTAAATTCTTTAATTGTTAGTTGCCTTGAGTATTTAAGTAACTCTATAATTATCCAACAAAATATATCAAAAGAGATGTACGAAGTTGCAGTCAAAGTCGAAACTGCTATGGCGGATATAAGTTCTGGTATGAGGCCTCAAGTAGTACTTAGTAATTTGTCACTAGAGGTTTCATAATATGAATAAAGTTACACTTTTAGGTACTGGTTGTCCAAGCCCAAGTCATTTAAGGTATGGACCTAGTAGTTTAGTTTCATTTGAAGGAAAAAATTATTTAATTGATGCTGGCTCGGGAGTTACTCAAAGATTGAGTGAAGTTGGAATAAAGCCAGGAGAAATAGACTATATTTTGATTACCCATTTACATTCAGACCATATTGTTGATTTATATCAAGTATTTATATCTGGATGGCACACTGGGAGAGAAACTAAATTTAAAGTTTATGGTCCCAAAGGTATAAAAAAATATTTTAATAAAATTTTTGAAGCCTACAAAGAAGAATTATATTTAAGAAAAGAATGGGAAAAAAGACCAAATAAAGATGGGCTAATGTATGAAATTACAGAAATTAGTGATGAATTAATTATTGAGTTTGATAATACAGTCATTAGAAGTGTAAAAGTTGATCACCACCCAGTAGAACCAGCATATGGATACAAATTCAGTCTTGGTTCAAAAAATATAATTTTTTCAGGCGATACTAGGTACTGTGAGGCATTAGAAACTTCTGCAAATAATGCAGATCTTTTAATACATGAAGTTTTTGTAGATTTGGATTACGATTCTCGACGGATGACAAAGGGTACTATTGACAATATAAAGGACTATCACACAAGCCCTGAAGAAATTGGATTACTTGCAAAAAATGCTCAGGTTAAAAAATTGGTCTTAAATCATTTTGTTCCTCCTATTTTTGATGAAAATGCTTTAGTTAAGAGAATTACCAAAAATTTTGATGGAGATATTGTAATTGGTAAAGATTTGATGCAATTTGAAATTTAATAGAATTATCCTTTTTTCTTTTAAACTTAAATTTAAAATTGTAAAATATTTACATGACAGTACCCGTAATTCCAAGTCTTCCAATTATTGGACATTCTCTACCTTTTCAACGAAATGCTCTTAAATTTACTTCTGAAATGCAAGATAAATATGGAGATGTGTTTCAGATTTCCTTATTAAATGAAAAATTTATCGCTCTATTAACTCCAGAAGCTACTCGAGATATTTTTCTAGATAAAGATGATCTTTTTTCTTCCAAAGAGGGATGGGCTGTCTCATTAGGACCAACTTTCGAAAACGGACTAATGTTAAGAGATTTCGATGATCACAAATATCATAGATCCTTGTTACAAAGTTCTTTTCGACACGATGCAATTCATGGATATTTAGAGATTATTCAACCAATTATTAATCAATGGGTAGAAGACTTAAAGAAGGGTAAAAGTTTTAATTTGTATCAATCTGTTAAACAGCTTATGTTTGATATTTCTCTAAGTCTTTTTTTTCTTAATGTAAGATCAGATGAATCAGAAAAGTTAAACAAACTTTTTATGGATTCTATTGCTTCTGCAACTTCTGCAATAAGGTGGCCATTTCCATTTACAAAAATGAAAAAAGGACTTAAAGCTCGAGAGTTCTTACTTGAATATTTTGAATCAAAAGCTGGCTTAATTAATGATGAAAGTAAAAAAACTTTATTTGCTGAACTAGTAAATACAAATAAGGGGGAGGTAGGACTGACAAATTTTGAGGTTGCTGAGCATATGATTTTCTTGTTATTGGCAGCTCATGACACTACAACTATAACTCTCACAAATTCAATTTATAGTTTGTCACAAAACAAAGATTTTAAAAACGATTTAATTAAAGAAGCAGATGAAGTTAATCATACTGATATTTCATCATTAAAAAATGGTCTGCTAGGGGAGTCTATATTTAAGGAAGCCATGAGATATTATCCACCTGTACCATTTTCAATCAGGTATGTTGTGAGGGATACTGAAATTCAAAGTTATTCGCTTCAACAAGGAACATATGTCACAATAAGCCCATTACTTTTACACCATGATGAAAGGTATTGGGATAATCCAGAAGTTTTTGATCCATATAGATTTATTGATCCAAATTATCACAACAAGGCATATTTTCCATTTGCTGGAGGGGCTCATACTTGTTTAGGTAAGTTTTTTGCTAGTTACATATATAAAAATGTAATTTACAAATTTGTACAAAATATAGAAAATTTTGAAATAGATGAATCACTTGAGATTAGGCCAACACCAATACCACACCCAGTGAGGGATGTGGTAGTTTCAGCTTAAGATTCAAAAAAATACCACAAATGTAAACACGCAATAGTTTTATAAGGAGCCCACTTTTTGGCATATTTATCATATATTTCAAAATCGTTAGTTTTTTTGACCATTTTAAGTTCTTCCATTGCGACCCTAATTGCAGCATCTCCACTAGAAAAAACATTTTTATTTCGAACACAAAACATCTCAAACATCTCAATACTCCATTTACCGATTCCAAAAATATTAATTAGATTATCATGTCGTTCTTGCTCAGAAAGTTTGTAGAGATTTTTAGAGTTTGGATTTTTACTAAAAAATAATACCAATGATTTAATTGATCTAGCTTTATTTTTACTCAATCCGAGATTTTTTATTTGGCTAATGGTGAGATTTTTAAAATTCAAAATTTTAAAATTTTCTTCATTAAATTGTTTTAACATTTTTTCTTTTATACCTTTTGCAGCTTTTGTGGAAATGAACTGAGAAATAACAATATTTACTAACTCATTAAATGGGTCTATTTTTTTATTTGAAAACTTTAAATGACCATTATTTAAAATTACTTTTCCTAATCTCGGGTCACTTTCTATTAGATATTTTTCTGCTTTTGAAAAATTTTTATTCATTCAATACTTAACTTATTTAAATTTTTCAAATTATAAAATAAAAAAATACTTACAGCAATTCCTACAAAAGATAAACCTTTAAATCCAATTAGCAAGTAGCTTAAGCCCAAAAACGTATGAGCTACAAAGCTTCCTAAGAAAACAAAAGAGTCGCTTCTTATGTTTAGCGGAGTTTTGTGTTTGATTGAAAATTTTGAAATAGCTGCGCTAATCGCAACATAATTAAAGTTCCACCCAAGTCCTAGAAGATATAAGCCTATTTTTAAGGCAGTAGGTCCAGAATTTATATAGGTAATTAAACAACTTATAAATAAAATTACAGTTCCGACATATGTAAATTTTTTGTATCCGTATTTATCTACATAATTTCCAAGAATGGGTGAAAATAGAAACATTCCTAAAGTGTGATAACTAATTATAATTCCAACAAGCTGAACGGTTTCACCAATATCTTGTATATGCAATGGTGTGGCCGACATTATTACAACCATTGTGAAATGATTCAAAACCAAAAGCAGCGATAATAAATTACCATTTTTTTTGTCGGAACTTTGATGAATTGATTCGCTTTCTAATTCACTTGGACTCCTTAAAATACTTTTTTTTGAAGTAAATGCGAATAGCGAAGATGCTGCAAATAGCATTCCAACTAATGCAATTACATAACCAACGATTAGCTCTGAGTTAAATATATTTTCGAAAAAATTAGAATAACTTCCGACCAGACGTGGTCCAAATACAGACCCAAATACTGAAAACCAGACTACAAGAGACAATGCAGTTGCTTTAAATTTCTTACCAGCAACAAATGAAGCAGCGTATCTTGTTTGAAGTGTTGCCGACTGACCAATTCCTAAAATGAAAGCTCCAAACAACAGAAGTACAAATGAGTCAATAATAAGACTATAAAACATAATTGCCCCTCCAAAAGCACCGATTAGAAAGGTAAAAGCTAAAGCATTAAGTTGAGAACTGTTTCTTGATATTAAATATATCATTCGAGTTCCTAAGACTGCACCTCCTACTCCTACTGCATTTGGAAAACCAACAAAAAGTGGATTGCTAGAAACTTCTCTTGCAGCGAGCACAGTAACAGTAATAGAAGCTATAAAACCTATTGAAGAAAAAGCTACTGACAAGAGGAGGCTTGATATTTTTCTAATCTCAGTAAGCATATAAGAAGATTAGCTAACTTGGTGACTTAAACTTTTACATATGTTCTTTGAAAAAAAAATATATTTTATTATTATTAGTTTTGCATAAAGAGAGGGAAGCCTCAGCAACCTAGATTGCCAACTAAGGTGCTTTTTGATGTGGTTATTACAACAAAAAATGGCTTTTGTCCTCATATTGTTTAGGGAGTTTGAATTGTTTAAATATGTAACAGCAGAAACTGTATCGCCGGGACATCCAGACAAAATAGCTGATTTAATTTCAGATTACGTTTTAACAAAAGCTTTAGAAAACAATCCTTCATCAAGAGTGGCTGTAGAAACAGTTTTAACTGGCACTAGAGATGGTGGTCTAGTAATGGTTGGTGGAGAAATAAGCGAGATTGCAAATATTTCTTCTGAAGACATTAAAAAAATTGTTCATGAAGCACTAAATAAAACCATAAAAACAAGTTTCGAAGACTTTGATCTTGATAGATTATCTATCTATAACGAACTTACACCACAGTCAGAAGAAATAAGAGCAGCTGTAGAAGAAGATGAGGATCAAGGAGCAGGAGACCAAGGAATTATGATTGGATTTGCAACTAATAAAACAGAGTCTTTCATGCCTCCAACATTTGATATTTCTAGAAATATTCAAATGACATTGTGGGATTTACAGAATTTAGACCCAATGCTTGACCTTGATTCCAAAGTTCAAGTAACTACTGGGGGAGACAAAGCAAAAGTAGTTGTGTCAACTCAACATAAAAAAGAGATTAATATACAAAAACTATATGATCAGGTGTCAGAAATTGCAGCAAATCATGTAAATCAAAATTTTCAATTGGATTTAAATCCATCAGGATCTTTTGTTAAAGGTGGTCCTGCAGGTGATACTGGTCTAACAGGTAGAAAAATTGTTGTAGACGCGTATGGTCCATCTGTACCTGTAGGAGGTGGAGCATTTTCTGGTAAAGATCCAAGCAAGGTTGATAGATCAGCTGCTTATGCAGCAAGACATTTAGCAAAAAATATTGTTTTTCATAAACTTGCTGATGAATGTCTTGTAAGAGTTTCATATGCTATAGGAAAAGCAGAACCATATGAATTGACAGTTAACACCTTCGATAACTTAAATGTTAAAGAAAATGTCTTTGAAGACTTTGTAAGTAAGTTTGACATGAAACCTGGAGCAATAATTGAGAGACTTGACTTAATAAATGTCAATTATCGACTAGATACACTTTTTTCCCATTTTGGTCACGATGATAGAAATTGGGAAAAAATAGAAAATATTTAAAAGTCTTAAAAACTTTTGATATAATTTTAGGAACATAAAGAGAAGGTTAAGACCTCGGCAACCTGGAAGACTATCCAAGGTGCTAGAAGATGTGGCAGTAATGCAACTAAGTAGTCGTACCCTTCTCCTATAAAAAGGAGAAAATTAATGAAATTTAATTCAAAACTTATTCATGCAGGGTGGGATTCAGATGCTGATGCAGAAGGGGCCATAACTGTTCCAATTTATAGAACAACTGCTTATCAATTTAACAATACTGAACACGCTGCAAACTTGTTTGCTTTAAAAGAGTTTGGGAACATTTATTCTCGAATCGGAAATCCAACTGTTGGTGCTCTAGAAGCAAGGTTAACCGCTTTAGAAGATGGTGCTATGTGCGTTGCATTATCTTCTGGTACATCTGCAGTTATGTATTCTCTAATAAATATCATGAGCCAAGGGGACAACTTTATTTCTGCAAGTCAACTTTATGGGGGAACTTACACAATGTTTGATAACATACTTCCCGAATATGGAATCAATGCCAAAAAAGTAGATATTACTGATTTTAAAGCAGTAGAAGAAAGTATTGATGACAAAACAAGGGCTATATATTGTGAGACAATTACTAACCCAGGACTTGTTGTTGCAGATATCACAGCTTTATCTGAAATTGCTCACGCCAATGGCATACCCTTAATTGTTGATGCCACTTTTACAACATCTGCAATTCAAAAGTCTTTTGATTTTGGAGCAGATATTGTTGTCTATTCATTAACCAAATGGATGTCAGGTCACGGAAGAGTAATTGCAGGAGCGGTTATTGAAAAAGGTGGGTTTAACTGGGGAAATGGAAATTTTCCTCTTTATGACAAACCAGACACAAGTTATGGCGGAATGAGATGGGGTCACGACTTAGGAGATTTAAGTAATGTTGCTTACTCTCTTCGATTAAGAACTGTTCCATTACGAAATTTAGGAGCAAATATGTCACCGGATACAGCTTTTGAAGTAATGAGTGGTCTTGAAACTCTTGGATTAAGAATGGAGAGACATTGTGAAAATGCTATAAAGGCTGCTGAATTCTTATTAGATCACGAGCTAGTTGAGTGGGTGCGTTTTCCAGGACTAAAGGATGATCCTGCATATGACCTCTCTCAAAAATATCTCCAGGGCACAGGCGGAACTATGGTTGTGTTTGGGATTAAAGGAGGTAAGGAATCTGGTCAAAAGTTCATAGATAATTTAGAGATGTTTAGACATGTCGCTAATGTTGGAGATACGAGGTCTTTGGCAATCCATCCTGCAACAACTACGCATTCGCAATTAGATGATGATCAGTTAATAGCTGCAGGATCCCCCCCTGAGCTTATAAGGCTTTCAATAGGAATAGAAGATATTGAGGATATTATTGAGGATCTTTCAAATGCTTTAGAAAGTACAAAATAGAACATATTTAAAGCGTTAAACCTCGCGAAAAATAGATTAGTAAATATCTTGCTTAGGAACATAAAATAACGTATATTTATATAACACTATCAGAAATTAAGTCGCAAGACTTAATAGAAGATAGAATAAAAAATCCCGAAGGGTCGCAAGATCAATCGGGATTTTTGCTTTCCACGGTTTATTTTTATAAAGTAAAATCAGGATATGGATCTCTATGTTGTTGATGGTACATATGAATTATTTAGATCACATTTTGGTTATCCAAGTAGAGTTTCACCTGATGGAACTGAAGTTGGAGCATTAAAAGGATACATAACTCATCTAAAATCTTTAAAAAAACAATATAAATATTTGTGTGTATCTTTTGATTCAACTATCGAGTCATTTCGTAATGAGCTTTATGATGGCTATAAATCTGGAAATGATATTGATCCTGATATCCTAAATCAATTTCCACTTGCAGAGGAAGTAACAAAATTACTTGGAATAACACTTTTGTCTATGAAAAAATACGAAGCTGATGATGGAATTGCATCAGTATGTGAACAATTCAAGGATAAAAACATAAAAATCATCATTGGATCATTAGATAAAGATTTAATGCAGTGTATAGAGGCAGATAAAGTTGTAATGTATTCAACAAGGTATAAAACTTTTACAAACAATAAAGGTGTAGAAGAAAAATTTGGTATCTTGCCAAGTCAGATACCTGATTTTCTTGCTCTTACAGGGGATAGTTCTGATGGGATTCCAGGGATGAAAGGAATAGGCCAAAAGACTGCAACTTTGCTTCTTCAAAAATATGAAAATATTGATTCAATATTAAAAAATGTAAATATTTGGAAAAAAAATATTAGAGGTGGTGAAAGACACGCTGAAACAATATCTAACAATTTTGAACTGCTAAAACTATTTAAAGAATTAACTACATTAAAAAAATCTGTAAATGTCCCAAAAGATATTGAAGATTATCAACTAAAGGAAGTAAATGAAACTAAGTTGAATAATTTTTCTGAAAAATACAGATTAAATATTTAACTTCCATTAATAAATTAATGTCATTAAATTCTTCTTATTTCTAATTTCTTTTACTAGTCTCATATTGTGAAAAATTTTGTTTTAATTCTGTTTTTACTAATTTTGTTTTCTCCTGCAGGCATTGTAATTGCAGATGAACATACTGAAGGAGAAGTACCTACCCCTGCAATCGTAGTTGAAGAGCCTCCAGAGCAAATTGAAGATGTAGCTTGGACATATAGATTTTTAATCCCTACAACAGTTGCTATAGCAACATTAGTCATTCTTGGAAATGTTATTCAATATTTCAGACAAGTAACTCGAAAAAGATATAAGGTTATAGAGAAATAAAAAACTTTTTTCTTTATGACAGATATTAAAAATAAAATACTCAAATTAGTTAATAAAGACAATGAATACGTTTTAGCACTTAGCGGAGGTGTTGATAGTGCCGTATTAGCCTCGATCTTTAATGATCTAAATTTGTCATTTAGAACAATTTTTATAAATCATAATCAGAAGGACTCTAATATATTACAAACATCTGCAGAAGAAATTGCAAAAAATCTTAAAACAAAACATGAAAATATAATTTCAGATTTAGAAAAAAATGCTTCCGAAACAAAAATGAGAGAAAAAAGGTACGGTTTATTAATTGATAATCTTAAAAAAGATGAAATATTAGTAACAGGTCACCACAAAGATGATAAAGTTGAAACTTTTTTGATTAATCTATTTAGGGGCACCAGGCTAAAAGGACTTACATCAATCAAAGCTGAAAATGACAACTTGTTACGACCACTAATTAATACAAAGAAATCTGAGATCCTTGATTATGCATTAAAAAATAATATTGTATTTACTGAAGATACTACAAACCAAGATAATAAAATTTCTAGAAATTGGATTAGAAATAAATTAATACCAGAAGTAGATGAAAGATTTTCAGGTGAGATAAGTAAAAAAATCTCTGATTTAATTTTGGAAATAGATGTACTGCTTGAAAACAAATTAGAAGTAAGAAAATATATTAAGTTTGCAAAAGGATACTTTGAAGTACCACTTTTACTAATTCAAGAAAATGTCTCAAGATCAAATTACTTAATTTCCTTAATCTCTTCCTCTATTGGACAAACCGGTCTCCAAGGCGATGATTTGAAGAAAATATTTTTATCTATTTCTAACGGAGTCCATGTAAGTTATTACAAAAACTGGATAGTTTCTAATCAAGCGGGTTTAGTTATATTTATTGAAAAAGAAATGTGGAAATTAAATTCTGATAATGATAAGACTTTTGGATATTTTAATTTTCAAGAAACTACAAAATGTAACTATTTAAACAATTGGAAATTAGTAGTCCCAAAAAATTTCTTAGAAAACTTCAATTTATCCTCAATTTCTAAAGGCGAAAAAATTTTAGTTAATGGCTCATCACAGAAAGTATCAGAAGTATTTAGGTCTTTTGGAGTCATAGACCCTCTCAGAGAAGTTTGGCCTATTGTAAAAATGGATAATAAAGTCATATGGATTCCAGGTGTTAGAAAAAGTGATTTATCAAAAGATTTTGATTCAGAAAACAACAAACATATAATTACAACTTCAATAGAAAAGAGTAATTTTGAAAGTATCTAAAGTTCTGATTGAACAAAATAAAATTGAGCAAAAAGTAAAAGAATTAGCTGAAAGAATTAACAAAGATTACTCGGGAGAGGAACTTGTAATTGTTGGAATCTTAAAAGGTGCATTTATTGTTATTAGTGACTTAGCAAAACAGCTCAATGTTGATGTAACATTTGAATTCATGAGCATTCAATCTTATGAAGGAACAAAATCTACGGGTCAAATAAAAATTGATAAGGATCTAGATATTGATATAACTGGAAAGAATATATTAATTGTTGAAGATATTTTCGATACAGGATTGACTATATCTCACTTAAAAAATTTACTTGAATCTAGAAACCCAAAAAGCATTGCGATATTGTGTATGTTTATTAAAAAAGATGTTGCAAGTGAACCAGTAGACATAAAATATTCAGGATTTGAAATAGGACCAGAATTTGTTGTTGGATATGGTCTCGATTATGAAGGAAAATATAGAGAACTCCCTTTTCTTGGTGTTTTGTCATAAATCTCACTATTGCTTTTAAACTCAACAGTATTAAATTAAGAAGATGGAAAATAAAAAAGAAAATAAAAACAACAACAAGTCTTTTCTACTGTATGTTGGCCTTGGTCTTTTAATATTTTTTGGAGTTCAGCAATATAATTCAAATGTAAATTCACCAGAGAGTAAATCTTTCACAATTTTTAAAAATGACATACAGTCTGGAAATGTATCTGAAGCAACTATAAAAGAACAGTCAAATCTTGTTGAATTTAAATTAAATAATGATGACACAATCTATCAAACAGAGTATCCAGAAGGTTTTGAAGGAGAAGTCTTCCAACTTCTTGTAGATCAAGATATTATTTTGAACACCGATACAGAGCCTGCAGGATTCCAGGAATACTTTTTTGCATTCTTACCCTGGCTATTTTTAGCTGCTTTCATGTTCTACATGTTTTCACAGGTTAGATCAAATGGTAATCAAATAATGCAGTTTGGAAAATCAAAGGCGAAAGAGTTGGATGAAGAATCTCCAAAAGTTACTTTTAAAGATGTTGCCGGTGTAGAAGAAGCCAAAGAAGAACTTGAAGAGATAAAAGAATTTCTAAAGTCTCCAGAAAAATTTAATAAGTTAGGGGCGAAGATACCAAAAGGAGTTCTTCTTGTTGGACCACCGGGAACAGGAAAAACTTTACTAGCAAAGGCAGTTGCAGGAGAAGCAGAAGTTCCATTTTTTAGTATTTCAGGATCAGATTTTGTTGAAATGTTTGTCGGAGTTGGTGCAAGTAGAGTAAGAGATTTATTCAAAAAAGCTAAAGATGCATCTCCAGCAATAATTTTTATTGATGAAATTGATGCAGTTGGAAGAATGAGAGGCGCTGGTTTGGGCGGAGGTCATGATGAGAGGGAGCAAACATTAAATCAACTTTTAGTAGAGATGGATGGATTTGAAGCAAATCAGGGCGTAATTCTTATGGCTGCGACTAATAGACCAGATGTCTTAGACCCAGCACTTCTTAGACCTGGCAGGTTTGATAGACAAGTCATAGTTGGTAGGCCAGATTTATCTGGAAGAACACAAATACTTAAAGTTCATGCAAAAGATAAGCCATTAGCAAAAAATGTCAATTTTGAAACATTAGCAAAACAAACACCTGGTTTTACTGGAGCCGATTTAGCGAATTTATTAAATGAAGCAGCTTTACTAGCAGCAAGAAAAAATAAAAAAACTATTGGTATTGCAGATATTGAAAATTCGATAGATAGGGTAATGGCTGGTCCAGAAAAGAAAAGTCAAGTAATGACAGAAGAAGAAAAATTAATTATTGCTTATCATGAAACAGGACATGCCTTAGTTGGGTGGGCCCTTCCTAATGCTGATCCTATCCATAAAGTTACTATCATTCCCCGTGGTCGAGCTTTAGGCTATACTCAGGCACTTCCTGATAGTGAAAAGTATCTTTCATCCAAAGCTGAGCTTAAAGACAGGCTTGCGATGTTGATGGGAGGTCGAGTGGCAGAAGAATTAATTTTTGCAGATCCTACAACAGGTGCTTCAAACGATATAGAAAAAGCTACTGACATTGCTAGAAGAATGGTTATGGAATTTGGCATGAGTGAAAAGTTAGGGCCGATGCTTTACGGAAAAGGATCAAATGAAGTGTTTCTAGGAAGGGATTACGGACGACAACAAGATTACTCTGATGAAATAGCTTCTTCCATTGATGACGAAGTAAGAAATTTGCTAAGTGATGCTCATGTAATTGCAGGAAAGATACTAAAGAAATTCAAGAAACAAATGGATGTTATGGTCAAACAGCTAATGGAAAAAGAGACATTAAACAAAGAAGAAGTAGCAGAAATTTTTAAAACAATTGCAAAAGTTAAAATAACTGGTTCTGGTAAAAGTTTAAGGCTCGCTTAATGAGTTCTATAAATGAAACTAAAAACAATATAGAGATTGCTCTTTTTGAATTTTTAAAAACAAAGACTAACCAATCAGAAGAGGAAATACTAAAACTTTCAAAAAAGTTTCTTGAGCAAATAGAGTTAAAATTATACAAATCGGACTTACCATCTGAAATTTTAATTAATCTTGAGAATGTAGAGCATAATCAACCTATCTACTTAAAAGGAATAAATTTTGTTAGCTTATGCGAGCATCACCTACTTCCTTTTACAGGCTTGGTCAATATAGCTGTTTATCCAAGTAGCAAAATAGCTGGAGTTTCTAAATTTAGTGAACTTGTAAGTGTGCTTTCAAATAGTTTAACTTTGCAGGAAACTCTAACAAAAAATATAGCAATTGAAATCCAAAATGCACTAGATTCTAAAGGTGTAATGGTAAAAATAAGAGCAAATCACATGTGCTCAAGTTTGTTAAATATTGAAAATTTCCAGACTGAATTTGAAACAATTTACAGTACTGGAATCTATGAAATCGATCATACGCTTCGTAATGAAGCTTTATTAAATTTTTAGAAATTGTCCAATTGGAATAGTGCATTATCTTCAGATAATTCAAAAATATTAGGAATTATAAATTTATCTAATGATTCATTTACGGGTGATGGCGTATTTAATAAGGAAGCTAAGTTAAATAAGTTATTGCATAAAGCAAAACAAGAAAATGTCAATTTTATTGATGTTGGTTGTGCTTCAACAAAACCAGGATTTGATAGTGTCACAACCGAAGAGGAGATTAAAAGGTTAAATTATTTTATAAATATTAATCAAGATAAATTTTCATTTTCAATTGATTCATTTAATCCAATTGTGACAAAACATGCAGTTGAAAATAACTTTGAAATAATCAACGATGTAAGTGGCTTCATGAAAGAAGAAATGATTCAAATAGCCGTGGGTTCAAAATCAAAAATCATTTTAGTTCATAGACATCCTAAATCAGAATCTTTGCATCATAAAATGATTTACAAAGATGTTGTGAAGGAAGTAAAGGAACACTTAAATTCAAAAATAAAATCACTTATAAGTTTGGGAGTTAGGGAAGAACAAATCGCGATTGATCCAGGCTTAGGGTTTGGTAAAAATTTATCTGACTCTGTTGAGTTATTGTTGAACATCAAAGAACTTAAAGACAACTTTCCCTTGATTGTTGGGTATTCAAAAAAGAAATTTATTAAAAATATTCCAATGTCAAATTCTGATTTATTTAAACACTGCGTTGATTCCGGGGTTTCACTAGTGAGAATGCATCTAACAAATTAGTAATTAGTGTAAGCTATTATTGTTTACAGAAAGGAAATATGGCTGGTTTAAAACCAAATGACTTTAATTGGATTATCGAAGGAAAACTAGCAGTTTCTGAATGTATTGGTGGTGGTGGATTAACACCAAGGAAAATTAGAAGAGAAGAAGAAATCCAATGGATTAAAAGTCAGGGAATAAATGCAATTTTCTCTTTGTTAGACTCAGATTTCAATTTAAAGAACTACCAAGAGGTAGGATTCAGGACTTACCACTATCCTCTTGCAGATGATGTCCCAAAGGAGTCATTAAATATAATATTTGAGGCAATAAAAGAAGCACTATCAGACAAAGAAAGAAAGCTATTAATACACAGAGAGTATTTAGATGAAGAGGTGCCAGGTATACTTGCTGGATATTTAATTTATTCTGAACTTTTAGATGATCCAATTCTAGCTAGAACAATATTAGAAAAGATATTGGAGAAGCCACTATCTCCAAAGGCTATTGCTCTAATTCCAAATACTTAAAAAATGTCATATGACATAAATATTGTTGGGATTAAAACATCAGGAAAACACGGAATCTATGAAGTTGAAAAGTCAAGTGATCAAAAATTCCTTGTAGATGTAAAAATTAGTCTAGATAATTTTCAAGGTGACGATATACACGACACAATTAATTATGAAAACGTAGTGGATGATGTAATAAGAATTGTCAAAATTGAAAGCTTTAACCTCATCGAGACATTATCAAAAAAAATCACCCAAGAAATTTATAAAAAATATGATTACGAAAGTAATGTAAAAATATTTGAAATCATTGTGACAGTACATAAACCAGATACTATTTTGAAAGAAAAAACAAATAATTTATCAGTTACTTACAGTGAAAAATTTAAATAGTATTTATCTTTCTTTAGGTTCAAATATCGGAGATAGAACTGACAACCTTACTAAGGCAGTAGAGGAACTTTCTAAAAAAATGAAAATTGTTAAATCGTCTTCTATTTACGAAACAGAACCAGTACTTTTTGAAAACCAAAATAGTTTTTTAAATATGATTTTGGAAGTTGATTACAAAGGGTCTCCGGACCAATTGTTAGAAAGTATAAAGATAATAGAAAATGATATGGGGAGAGAATTCACATTTAGATATGGACCTAGATTAATTGATATAGACATCATATTTTTTAACAATTATAAAGTCGATCAAGATAACCTGACAATTCCACATTATGACTGGAAAAATAGATTATTTGTTATAGAGCCTTTGTATGAAGTTTTAGAGCTAGAGTTGAATAAATCTGAATATAAAATTAATGGCCAAAAAGTTAAAAGAGTAGGTAGTATAAATCTGTAAGTACGGGCACCATATTTAGGGCACGATATGACAAGAATAATAAATGAAATTGATAAAAAAATATTTCTTGAAGAGAAATGCTTTATTCCAACAATGGGAGCATTGCATAAAGGACATTTGTCATTAGTTAAACTTGGAAAGAAGTCTACAAATTGCAAAACAATTGTTTCTATCTTTGTTAACAAGAGGCAATTTAATGATGAAAGTGATTATGACAACTATCCGATTAACCTTGATAAAGATATAGAACTCTTAAGAAAAGAGAAAGTTGATTATATATTCATACCAAATGAAAATTACATTTACCCAAAAGATTTTGCAGAAGCAGATGGAATAGAATCTGGAGAAAAAGGAAATTTGTTTGAAGGCGCTCACAGGCCGGGTCACTTTGATGGAGTCTTAACTGTTGTCAACAGGTTGTTTGATTTAGTAAACCCAACATCAGCAGTTTTTGGAAAAAAAGATGCTCAACAACTTTATATAGTTAAAGAATTTTTTGCTAATAAAAGAAATAATTTAAGCATAATAGAAGCAGAAATAATTAGAGATGAATATGGATTAGCCATGAGCAGCAGAAATCGTTTACTTTCTAAAAGCGGAATTAATATTGCTAGGAATATTTTTCAAATTCTCAAGAAAACAAAAGAACACTTCATTCAAAATCAAGATATTCAAAAAGCTGAATCTTTTGGAAAAGAATTATTTAATGAAAATGCTATTGAGTATGATTATTTAAACTTTGTAGATCCAAAATATTTTGAAACACCAGATAAAAATCATGAGAAATTATTGTTAATTACTGCTGCTTATGTAGAAGGAATTCGCTTAATTGACAATATGGAGTTAATACAATGAGGAACATAATTGCTGTAGATATTGGCAACACAGAAACAACAGTAGGTATTGCAGGTAAGAACAATTGGGATTCCTACAGATTTACAACAAGAGATACAAATACACCTGACGAATTATTAGCTCTTTTTAATTCAACTTTTCAAATTAATAGTGAAGTTAAGAAAGATATTGAAGGTGCTATCATTTGCTCCGTTGTTCCACAAGCTACGAACAGTTTTAGTGAAGCTATTCATAAGTATTTAAGTTTGGAACCGATTATTGTCGGTCCTGGAATTAAGACTGGATTAAAAGTTAATATTGATAACCCGAAAGAACTTGGTCCTGATAGGATTGCAAATTCAATAGCCGGATATCTCATTACTAATAGTGATACTGTGGTAATTGACCTTGGGACAGCTACAACTTTTGATGTAGTCAGTAAAAATAAGGAATATCTTGGGGGATCTATAGCTCCTGGAATAAAAATAAGTCTTGATGCATTAACATCAAAAACAGCATCACTAAAATCGGTTGAACTTGACACTCCAAATAAAGTTATTGGAAAAAACACATACGAAGCTATACAAAGTGGATTAATAATGGGCCATGCTTCAATGATTGACTCTATGGTAGAAAAAATTATATTAGAAATAGATATTAAACCAAAAATTATCTTGACTGGTGGATTAAGTAAAGTGGTACAACCTATTCTGAATGTCAATGTTGAATATATAGAAAACCTAACATTAGTTGGTCTTGAAGAAATATTTAAATTAAATAATTAAGCTGTAGTTGTGAGTGACTTATCTAAATCAGAGAATGAAATTTACTCTTTAAGAAAAGACAAAGAGCAAAAAATAAAAGATAGTCAACTTGAGTCATTCCAAACAAGTTTTAAAAATTCTACTCCTGTAGATTTCCTACACAGAGAACATAAAGATATAGAAAGTGGTTTTAAGACAGATATAAATGCTTCAGTAAGGGGAAGAATTGTAAGTATTAGATCCTTTGGAAAATTAACATTTATTGATCTTAAAGATGAAACTGGAAAAATTCAGTTAGTTTATTCAGACAAAGACCTTTCAGAAGAGCTAAATGATTATCTTCAAAATCTCGATGTAGGAGATATTGTTGGAGTTTCTGGAATAATAATGAAAACAAAAAAAGGAGAACTATCAATATACATAAGTAATCTTTCATTACTTACAAAATCATTTAGAAATTTTCCTGAGAAATGGCATGGACTCAAGGACAAAGAAACTAGATTCAGACAAAGATATCTAGATTTTGTAGTAAATGAAGATGCAAAGAATACAATTTCAACAAGATTTAATATTTTAAAGTTAATCAGAGAATTCATGACATCAGAGGGTTTTACTGAAGTTGAAACACCAACACTCCAGCCAAAAGCAGGTGGAGCAATAGCAAGACCCTTTTCTACCTATCACAATGCAATGAATATAGATATGTATTTACGAATTGCTCCTGAACTTTATCTTAAGAGATTAATAATTGGAGGTTTTGAAAAAGTATTTGAGCTTGGAAAAGTATTTCGAAACGAAGGGATTGACCAAACACATTCCCCAGAGTTCACGATGATGGAAAGTTATGAAGCATATACAGATGTCAATGGAGTCATGGATATGGTTGAAAATATGTGCAAATATGTACTTGAAAATTTAAAAGTAGATAAAAGCATAGAATTCAATGAAAAAGTTGCTAATTTTAGTTTTCCTTGGGATAGAAAAAGTATGTTTGAATTGGTTAATGAAAAGTTTGAAATAAACGTATCACATGATTCAAACCTTGATGAGGTTAAGGAATTGTTAGAGTCAAAATATCAAATTGAATCTGAATCAAACACAGTTGGAGAGCTTGTGTTTGACATTTTTGAAAATTATATTGAGCATGATATTGTAGATCCAGTTTTTGTTACTGATTATCCCATAGAAGTATCTCCTTTTGCGAGAGAAAGTGATGAGAAAAAGGGGATCACTGAGAGATTCGAACTTTTTGCATTTGGTAGTGAATTAGCAAATGGATTTTCAGAATTGATTGATCCTGTTGATCAAGAAAACAGATTGAAAAGCCAAGCAGAAAAAAAAGCTGAAGGCGATGAAGAAGCTCATGTTGAAGATAGTGATTACATTGAAGCTTTAGAGTTCGGACTTCCTCCTACTGGAGGATTAGGCTTTGGTGTAGACAGGTTTGTAATGATGATTACAAATAATGATTCAATAAGAGAGGTTATTGCTTTTCCTCATTTAAAACCAGAGAATTAATTCGTTCTATTTATTAAATAATTGTTTATATTCTCTAAGACTGGAAATAACGAATGGTTTTTTAATGCAAATATTGACTCAATACTTTTACTGAAATAGTCATTAATTATATCTTTAGAGTTACTAATTATTTCAGCAGTTGTAAATTCATCGATTACTGAATTAATTTCAACTTCCTCCTGTTGTATTGATTTTAAAATATCTTCATATTTTCCACGATTCATTTCTAATGCGATCAAGACTGGAAGAGTATAGGTTCCTTCCAAAATATCATTTCCAGATGGTTTTCCTAGAGTTTTCTCATCTGAAGTTAAATCTAAAATATCGTCAGATATTTGAAATATAATTCCACAGTTCCAACCCCATTTACTTAAAGCATCAATAATTTCTATATCTGCATTACTTGCAATCGCACCAAGTCTTGCACTTGTTCTTATTAAACTAGCTGTTTTGCCTTCGATAACTTTTAAGTAGTCCTCAACGCCATGATCTAAGTTAAATGAAAGATTTAATTCTTTAGTTTGTCCTTCTACTAATTCTGCATAAGTTGAAGCTAGTAATCTCACAGACTCTAGTCCTAAATTTTCGGCAGCTAACTCAGATGATCTTGCTAAGAGATAGTCTCCAGCCAATATAGATAAATTAGAATTCCATTTTGAATTTGAACTTTCAACACCCCTTCGTGTTGTAGCATTGTCCATTACGTCATCATGATAAAGGCTCCCAATATGAATCAACTCAACTGCAACACCTGCATCTATAATTCTGTTTATATAGTTTTTTTCGTCTCCAAATTTGCCTGAAAGGAGTGAAATTATGGGTCTAAACCTTTTTCCACCAGCTTTTATTAAATATTGTGAGATTGAAGAGAGGTATTCATCGTTTGAACTTGAGACATCAATTAACCTATATTCTAATTTGTCCAAATTCTCCCATAAATCATTAAATGGAATAATTTTTTGTATTTCTTTACCTTCCATAGTTAAAGAATACGTTAAATGTATAAATAGTTGTAATTTTCATTTAAGTGTATAAACAGATTGTTATTAATATGAAAACATGTTTGAAAGATTTACAGATCGTGCCAGAAGAGTTGTTGTTCTTGCTCAAGAAGAAGCAAGAAGATTAAATCATAATTATATTGGTACTGAGCATATCCTTCTTGGTTTAATTCAAGAGGGAGAAGGACACGCCGCAAAGGCCCTTGATGAATTAAATATAAACATTGACAGTGTAAGGTCAGAAGTTGTTGAAATTATTGGTGAAGGTCAGAAATCTCCAAGTGGACACATACCATTTACACCTCGTGCAAAAAAAGTTTTAGAGCTCTCATTAAGAGAGGCATTACAATTAGGCCACAACTATATTGGCACAGAACATATTCTTTTAGGTCTTATTAGAGAAGGTGAAGGTGTTGCAGCACAGGTACTTAAAAAACTTGGTGCAGAGCTTTCACAAGTAAGACAAACTGTAATTAAATTAATTTCTTCATCGGGTGAAAGTAAAAAACAACAATCTGCATCAACAGGTGGAAGAGAGAGACCAGGGTCGAGCACTGGCTCCGCAATTTTAGATCAATTTGGTAGAAATTTAACAAGAATGGCAAAAGAAGGAAAATTAGATCCTGTAATTGGACGTACATCTGAAATTGAAAGAGTTATGCAAATTCTCTCGCGTAGAACAAAAAATAATCCTGTTTTAATTGGAGAACCGGGAGTTGGAAAAACTGCAATTGTTGAAGGTTTAGCTCAAAAAATTATTTCAGGCGATGTGCCAGTAACTCTTGAAGGCAAACAAATATATACCCTAGATCTATCCGCCTTGGTAGCAGGTTCAAGATATCGGGGAGATTTTGAAGAAAGACTAAAAAAAGTCCTAAAAGAAATAAAAACCAGAGGTGATATTGTGCTCTTTATAGACGAAATTCATACTCTTGTTGGTGCTGGAGCAGCAGAAGGTGCGATTGATGCCGCATCTATATTGAAACCAATGTTAGCTAGGGGAGAGCTACAAACAGTTGGTGCTACAACACTAGAAGAATTTAGAAAGCATTTTGAAAAAGATGCTGCATTAGAAAGAAGATTCCAATCTGTACAGGTTGATGAGCCTAATCTTTCTGATGCAATAGAAATTCTTGATGGACTAAAAGATAGATACGAAGTTCACCACGGTGTACGATTTACAGACCAGGCTATTGCTTCAGCAGTAAATATGGCAGATAGGTACATATCAGATAGGTTTTTACCTGACAAAGCTATAGATCTAATTGATGAAGCTGGTAGTAGAATGAGGGTTTATAAAAAGCCTTTAGAACCTGAAAAACAAGAAGTAGCAGATAAGCTCAAGAATTTAAGGGAACAAAAAATTGATGCAGTTCAGTCACAATTATATGAAAAAGCAGCACAAATAAGAGATCAAGAAAAACTACTCCTAGACGAAGTTTCTGGAAGCAATCCAGCTGAGGTATCAGAAATCGAGATGGTTATTGATGAAGAAGAAATAGCTGAAGTTCTAGCGCAGTGGACTGGTATCCCAGTACACAGACTAACGCAAGAAGAAACAGCTAGATTACTTGAAATGGAAAACGAACTTCATAAAAGAATTATTGGACAGGAAGAAGCAATTTCTGCAGTTTCTAAAGCAATTAGAAGAACAAGATCAGGATTAAAAGATCCAAAAAGACCGTCTGGTTCTTTTATATTCTTAGGCCCTTCCGGTGTAGGTAAAACTGAGACTGCAAAAGCCTTGGCAGAATTTTTATTTGGGGATGAAGATTCATTGATTCAAATCGATATGTCTGAATATATGGAAAAACATACTGTTAGTAGACTGATCGGATCTCCTCCTGGTTATGTTGGGTATGACGAAGGAGGACAACTCACAGAAGCAGTTAGAAGAAAACCATTCAGTATTGTGCTTCTTGATGAAGTGGAAAAAGCTCATCCAGACGTATTCAATACCCTTCTCCAAATATTAGAAGACGGGCGTTTAACTGACGCTCAAGGTAGAACTGTTGATTTTAAAAACACAATCATCATTATGACTTCTAACTTGGGAACAAAAGATCTCGCTAAGAATATTGGATTTAGTAGTTTATCTAAGACTGATAATTATGAAAAAATGAAATCAAAAGTTGGAGAAGAGCTAAAAAAATATTTTAAGCCTGAATTTTTAAACAGAATTGATGAAACAATAGTATTCCATGAACTTACATTAGATGAAGTAAAAGAAATCGTTGATTTAATGCTTGATCGAGTTCATGAACAATTAAAAAATTCTGACTTAGAAATTGTTCTTTCTGAAGAAGCAAAAGAGTATTTAGCAACTGAAGGTTATGATAGAGAATTTGGCGCAAGACCATTGAGAAGGTCTATACAGCGTCTCTTAGAAGATCCGTTGTCCGAAGAACTTTTAATGGGTAAATATAAAGCTGGATCAACAATTGTTGTGTCGCTAAATAGTGAAGATGAAAAACTTGACTTTGAACCTGTCGAAGCACCAGATGAACCTTCTGTTGATTTTGTTGATTCAGAATCGTAAATATTAGACAAAACAAACAAATTATCTTGTCAAATTGAACTAAAAAACTTAGTTAAGAACGAAGCTTAAAACTAAATTTTTGTCTACTATGTATTTCGTATAGGTATTTAATACCTTCAACTAGTTGGACAAGGAGTAAAAAGTGACTCGAATGAAGTCAAAATGGCTAATACTTTTCATGGTATTTAGTTTATTTTTAGTTGCTTGTGGAGGCGGATCTGATGACGCGGTTGAAGATGTTGCAGTAGAGGAACCAGCTGAAACGCTGGATGCTCCCGCTACAACAGCTGCACCTGCTGAGCCAGAAGAAGACCCTATGGGCATTTGCTTAGTGTTAGATATTGGTGGCCTTGGCGACCTCTCATTTAACGATCTAGCTTACGCTGGATATGAAAAAGCTGTCGCTGACTTTGGCATGAAAGGAACATTCTTAGAGCCAGAGGGTGGTGGAGAAAATAGAGGAGAGCTTCTAGAACTTTGTGCAGAAGCAGGAAATGATTTAATTATTGGAAATGGTTTCCTATTCGATGCATCAATGAATGAAGTTGCTCCAAATTATCCTGATTTGAATTTTGCAATTACTGATGGTGTTGCAGAACCTGCAAATGTTAGAGGCATGTTATTTAATCATGCTGAAGGTTCATTCTTAGCAGGTGTTGCAGCAGCTTTGAAAACAAAAACAAACAATGTTGGATTTTTAGGTGGAGTTGATTTTCCACTTATTCATGAATTTGAGCAAGGATTTCTTGCTGGTGTTGCGGCAATCAACCCAGATATCGTAGTTCAAATTGGATACGCCAGCGTTGCTCCAGATTTTTCTGGATTTAATGACACAGTCAAAGGTAAAGAAATTGCGCTTGCACAATATGAAGCAGGTGCTGATATTATTTATCATGCTGCTGGTGGTACAGGAACAGGTATGTTCCAAGCTGCTAAAGAAGTATCTGAAAGTACTGGTTCTAAAGTATGGGGTATAGGTGTTGACTTTGATCAATATTATCAAGTTGGTAATGCACTACCTGAGCTTCAAGAATACATTCTTTCATCTATGGTAAAAGCTGTAGATGTATCTATTTATAATGCTGCAAAGCAAACAATGGAAGGTACTTTTACTGGTGGAGCTAGCGTAGATAATTTAGCAACTGGTGGAATTTATCTGTCATATTCTGGTGGTTATATTGATGATATTAAAGATCAAATTGATAGCTATAAAGAGAAAATTATGAGTGGGGAGATTGTCCCTCCATCAGCTAGACCTTAGTAAAGGCTAGAAATCTTATATTCGTTCCGGGGGAAACCCTGGAACGGATATTTTTTATAAAACAATGAAATCAGCGATAAATATAGAAAATATTACTAAAACATATCCAGGTGTTTTAGCCAATTCTGATGTTTCTATTAACGTCTATTCAGGACACATACATGCAATTGTTGGAGAAAATGGTGCCGGCAAATCTACTTTAATGAAAATGTTATACGGTATGGTAAAGCCAGACTCTGGGAGCATAGAAATTTTTGAAAACAAAGTAAATATCTCCTCACCTAAAGAAGCAATAAATTTAGGAATCGGGATGGTTCATCAGCACTTTATGTTGGCAAAAAATCTTACAGTTTTAGAAAATATAATTTTGGGTATTGATAAACCATTTTTAAAAAATATTAAATTAGCTAAATACAGATCAGAAATTCAAAAAGTAATGAATCTGTATTCACTTAATATTGATCTTGATCAATATGTTGATGAATTAAGTGTTGGTGAAAAACAAAGAGTAGAAATAATAAAAGTTTTGTATAGAGGTGCAAAGATATTAATTTTAGATGAACCAACTGCTGTATTAGTACCTCAAGAAGTTGATGAATTATTTAAAAATTTAAGAGATTTAAAAGATAATGGTGTGACTGTATTATTCATTTCACATAAATTGGATGAAGTTTTAGAGATTGCAGATGAAATATCTGTAATGAGGTCAGGACAAATGATCGATACTGTTTTGAATAATAATGTCAGCAAAATTCAATTAGCTGAAATGATGATAGGCAAGAGTCTTCCAGTACCTCCTCCAAGAGCTACATCTACTAGTGAAGAGATAATCTTAAAAGTTGAAAATTTAAAATCTCAAGTTGAGGATGGAAGAAGTGTATTTACTGACATATCATTCGAAGTAAACAAATCAGAAATTTTAGGTATAGCGGGTGTAGAGGGTAACGGTCAAAAGGAAGTTGTTGAAGCAATTATTGGAATTCAAGCAATTGATTCAGGCAAAATTACTTTTTTGGATCAAGACATTAAAAATAAAGGAACTCGAGAAAGATTAGAATCTGGAATTAGTTTTATACCAGAAGATAGACAATTACAAGCAATGATTATGGATATGAATTTAACAAATAATGTAATTATTGGAAGACAAAATATTGAGAAATATAAAAGTAATCTTGGAACAATGAAAACAAAAAATGCAGTTAAAGAGTCCAAAAAAGTAATATCAGCATTTGAGGTTAAAACACCAGGAACAAGCACACTTGCAACCGCATTATCTGGCGGAAATCAACAAAAATTTGTTGTTGGAAGAGAATTAGAGGATGATCCAAGTTTACTTATTGCTTCTCAACCAACAAGAGGTATTGATATTGGAGCACAAGCGTTAATTTGGGAAAAATTGAGAAAAAGTAGGGATGAAGGCTTATCCGTTTTATTGATTTCAGCAGACTTAGAGGAACTGATAGGATTATCAGATAGAATAATTGTTTTTTATCAAGGAAAGCTAGTTAAAGAATTAGATGCTAAAAATGTAACCCCAGAAGATCTTGGAGGATATATGACTGGATTAAAAAAATGAAAATGAGATTTAGACTTGTAAGTTTATCTGCACCCATTATTGCATTGACAATATCATTTGCCCTAAGTTCTTTAATCTTACTTATTATTGGCAAAGACCCTTATGAAACATTCAAAATTATGTTTGAATACGGAATTCGTGGAAAATCAATTGTTTCAATTATAAATAGGTCTATCCCACTTTACATTTCTGCCATTGCTGTTGCTGTAGGGTTTAAAATGGGATTATTCAATATTGGAGTTGAGGGGCAGTATTTAATGGGATCATTAATTGCTGCATATATTGGTGCTCAATTTTCTGTAATTACTCCTCTTCATATTTTATTTATTATTATTGTCGCAGTAACAACCTCATCTCTATGGGCCTCTATTGCAGGATACCTAAAAGTCGAAAAAGGAATTCATGAAGTTATTTCAACAATAATGTTGAACTACATAGGAACTGGATTAATTGCATATTCTTTAACTACAATTTTTGATGAACCAAATTCAAATTATGATTTACCCAGAACGAAAGAACTTCCTGAAAGTGGAAAAATGCCACCCTTAAACACTTTGTTTAATATTGAAGACCTTCAAGATCTTCACGGATTTTTGGTAGTGGCAGTTTTGGCGGGTATTTTTTATTATTGGTTGGTTTGGAAAACAACTTTAGGCTTTGACTTGAGGATTACAGGTTCGAATCCAATTGCAGCAAAGTTTAGTGGTATAAATCCAAACAAGCTTGTTGTAATCGCAATGATTACGTCTGGTGGGTTCGCTGGACTTGTTGGATTAGGACCTCTTTTAGGATATTTCCATAGATATACAATTGATTTCCCAACAGGATTAGGATTTGCTGGAATTGGGGTTGCACTTTTAGGCAGGAATCATCCTTTTGGAATGGCAGTTGGAGCTTTGTTGTTTGCATTTTTACAGCGTTCAGCTCAGATTTTAGATTTAAATGATGTCCCAAAAGAAATTGAACAAATGATGCAAGCTTTTATCTTGTTAATCGTTGTTGTTTTCTATGAAGTAATAAGAAGATTTATTGTGAAGCAACAAATAAAAGATGCTTCTAAAAGAACGGATGAATAGTGAAAATACTTAAATCATTATCAAAAAGATATATTATTTTTACCCCAATATTGTTGGTCATAGTCGTTGCTCAAGTTGAAACCTATTCTCAACTTACAACAAGTGGTACTTTTGGTGCGGCAATTAGGTTATCAATTCCAATTTTATTGGCGGGCTTGGGCGGTTTGTATTCTGAAAAAACTGGGGTAGTCAATATTGGACTTGAAGGAATGATGATAATGGGTACCTGGTTTGGTGCTTGGGGTGGATTTACATTTGGTGCATGGCAAGGTGTATTTATTGGCATGTTAGGTGGGGCACTTTTTGGACTAATACATGCAATTGCTACTGTCTCATTTCAAGTAGACCACATAGTTTCTGGTGTAGCTATAAATATATTAGCTGCTGGAGTTGCAAGATTTTTAAATGTTATTGCATATCAAGATGTTGCATTCGCTTCTTCAACTGCTTCACCAAGGATACAGGGAGATATTGGAAAATTTACAATGCCATTTTTAGCAGGTGGAAAAATTGGTGAAAGGGAGACGTCCAATTTTATTGGTAGCATTGAAGATTTAGATATAATTTTAATTTCTGATTTTGCTGGTCTTCTTTTAGGATTTTTATCAAATGTATCTTATTTAACACTATTTGCATTAGCTTTAGTTCCGGTCTCTATATTAATTTTATGGTTCACACCACTTGGCTTGCAAATGAGAAGTGTTGGCGAATATCCAGCTGGAAGTGAATCATTAGGGGTAAATGTTTATTTAATGAAATATATTGGCGTTACTTTTTCAGGTGCTTTATCTGGTCTAGCTGGTTCATACCTTGTTGTTGCAGGAACTGGTACATATCTGGAGGGTCAAACTGGTGGTAGAGGATTTATTGGTTTAGCTTCTATGCTGTTTGGAAATTACAAACCATTTGGTATATTGATGGGATCTGGGTTGTTTGGGTTTGCTGATGCCTTACAATTAAGATCTCCGAAAGCCGTTCATGGTTTATTAATAATTATTTCAATATTTTTGCTAGTTTTAACTTTCAAGTCTTTTTTTGAAAAAAAATATAAGGCAAGTATTGCATCTTTTATTTTTAGTGCAGCGTTTCTAATTTGGTTCTTGAATTCTACAAGTATTCCTAACCAGTTTGTTTATTTTACACCACACATAACGACTTTAATTGTTCTTTCTTTTGCAAATCAAAGGATAAAACTACCAGAAAAAATTGGTGTCCCTTATAAAAAAGGAGAAATAAATTAGCCTCTTCCATAGAATGTTATCTCTTGGATAGCACATTCTTCAAAAGGTTGACTCCCACTTACTTCTATTCCGGGGTAAGCACTTAAGATATCTATTTTTAAATATGAAGTTGTTGTATTTACATCTATCCATTGGGAGGTATTATCATTTTCAAGTTCTTTATTTAATAAAAATTCACCGTCGGTTGTAGTTATTAAAATATCTCTTACTTTGAAATTTCTTGAAAATGATTTTGAATCTTCAACATTTTGCAAAACAATGAATTCTATATAAAGATCTTGTGAAAAGTTAAACTCAACCCAACCATCTTGGCACTGCAAACTGTTGTCCTGCCAAGAAGAAGGATCTCCATCATATAAATTTTCACATGACCAGCCATCTCCATCATTGTAAGAGCTCGAAGAAGAACAGTTCATTGGGTATTGCTTTTGCAAAATACTTTGAACAGTCGTTGTTGAGGAAGTTGTAGTAGATTGTTGAACAATTTCTACTTGTTCTATAACTTCTTCTGAAATATTTAAATTATAAAAATAACTTGCTAAGGCTATTACAGGAATTAAAAAGGTTAGAAAAAAAACAGCCCTTATTCCTGGAACCTCTTTCCTAGAAGGTAAAGGGGTTGCACCATAAGTTGTCAAAGGCTTATTTAATAACTTTTCAGGCACTTTAATTGTTCGTTGAATTTTCTCTTCCTCAGAAGAGTTTTCTTTTTCCATATCTTGCAGACTTAATCCAAGCCAATCACCACAGCTAGAACAAAACTCTATAGACTTATCTACAACAGCTGAACAACTTTTACATTCAATTTTTTCCATAAACTTTTATCTAATTACTAATAATAAAATAATACAGTAACATTCAAATAAAAAAATCACTCATATATAAAAGAGGGAATATGAATAGTAGCAATGAATTGAATCAACTTCTACCTGGTCAACCTTTGAGAGTTGGAGTTGATTTAATTGCAGATAAAAATTCAGGAGCATTGATAGTTATTGGTACTTCAAATAAATTAGAAAAAATTTCATCCGGGGGAATTAATTTAATTGATTGTGCTTATTCTCCTGAAATGCTGAGCGAGTTGTCAAAAATGGACGGAGCAATAATTGTAAGCGATGATGTTACTAAAATATTAAAAGCTAATGTTCATTTAAATCCATCTGATTCTTTATCTACTTCCCAGACAGGCACTCGGCATAGAACAGCAGAAAGAACAGCAGAAGAGACTGACTTAACTGTTATAACTGTTTCTGAGGAATCTTCACTAGTTAAAGTTTTTAATAATTCAGGAACAACTGAATTAGAAGAACCATCAGTTATATTGGGTCGAGTAAATGAATCTTTACAGTCAGTTGATAGAATGAGAAGGAGATTTGACGACGCTGTGGCTGAATTAGGTGAATTAGAAATTGAAAATTCTCTTACTAATCAAGAATTCTTGGAGGTTATTCAGAGAGGTGAACTACTAACTAGATTAGCTAAACAAGTTAGAACTGAAGCTTTAAAACTTGGAGGTGAAGCAGGCTTAATTTTGATCCAGATTGATTCTTTTGAGTCTGGAGTCAATAATACTTTTAACCTAGTCTTAAAAGACCATTTGCCATCCAAAAAATATAGAAATATAACTAAAGCAGTTGAAGAAATTTCGCAGCTTACATATGAGGAGTTAAATAACATTGATTACCTTGGTTCAGTTTTAAACAAACTCCCACTTGATGACTTATCTGTTCCAAAAGGGTATAGAGTTTTAGCAAGGTTACCGAACTTACCTGAAAATTTACACGATTCTCTTGTACATAAATTTAAAACTCTACCAATGTTACTTACTTCTTCTCCAGAAAAGCTTTACAGCGTAGAAGGAATTGGTCGTGGTAGAGCTCAGCAATTGAGAGATTATTTTGATACATTACTTAAAAATGTTGGTTTTTCCTATCTAAATGGCCATTAAATAGATTTCAATCTATAGTAATGTTGTAATCTATGGCAACAAAAATTAAAAAAACACCAAAAGATAAATATAAACCAAACCAGTTTGTCGTCCATCCTTATCATGGTGCGGCGAAAGTAATAAGAAAAGTTAATAAAAATGTAGAAGTATTTGTTGAAGGTGAACCAAAGTCTAAGAGGATTCAATATTTTGAAATCGAAGTTCTAACAGATGGTTTGTTAGTTATGGTTCCAGTTGAAAGCGTGGATGAAGTTATAAGACCAGTAATTTCGAAAAACGCAGTTGCAAAAAAAGTTTTTCCTATTTTTAAAGAAAAACCTGAAGAGGCAGGAACGAATTGGAGTAGGTGGTACAAAGTCCTAACAGAAAAAATGACATCTGGAGATGTAATACAGGTTGCTGAAGTTGTGAGAGATTTAACACATGCTCAAATAAACAAGGGTATTTCCCCAGCATTAAAAAGAATGTTAGCTAAGGCAAGGACGACACTTGCAAGTGAAATTGCATGTGCACTGAACGTTGATGAAGAAACTGCAATAGATAAAATTAATCAACAACTTCCAGAAGAAGACCCTGAAGACGGTTTATAATCAAATTAAACCAAGTTATCTGAGGTAAGTATGTTGGTTGGAATAGGTTTTGATATACATAGACATTCTTACGATGACGTCCTATACCTAGGTGGTTTAAAAATAGACGGACCTGGATTTGAAGCTCATTCAGATGGCGATATTCTTTTACATACATTATGTGATGCTTTGCTTGGTGCTTTATCTAAAAAAGACTTAGGACATTATTTCCCTTCTAACAGTGAGACGCCTAAAAAAATCTCTAGTGTTGAAATGCTTGAAGAAGTTTTAAAGATTATTGAATATAAAAAATATAACGTAAACAATATTGATATTATTGTAATTTCACAAACAATAAATATAGAAAATATAAGAACTAAATTAGTTGAAAATTTAAGTGTTCTATTAAATATTAATGAATCAAAAATTAATATAAAGGGTAAATCAACCGACAATATTGGGATGATTGGAAGCAAAGAGGCATCAGCATGCCAGACTATAATATCTATGTCATATGCTTAAATTATATAACACATTTACCAAAACCTTGGAGACTGTAGGGAGCACTGGATCTGCTATTAAGATATATCTTTGTGGTCCAACAGTTCAATCATCTCCTCACATAGGACATGGTAGGTCCGCAGTAGTATTTGATTTTATGGTTCGGTATATAAAATTTTCTGGTGAGAGTGTCATGTTTGCTAGAAATATCACAGACATTGATGATAAGATTATTGAAAAATCAATCGAGGAAAATATCTCATACAAAGAGTTAGGTGAAAAAGTCACCAAAGAGTTCAAAGACTCCTATGATAATTTAAATTGCCTTACTCCAGATTTTGAACCAAAGGCTACAGAGACAATCGATCAGATGATTGAATTAATTGATAATTTAATTGAAAAAGAATACGCTTACATTATTAAGTCTGGTGTTTATTTTGATGTAAGTAAATACGATTCTTATCTAGAGCTCTCAGGTAGAAGTTTTGACGAAGTTTTAAGCGGTACAAGAGTAAATATTGAAGAAAATAAAAAAAATCCTGAAGATTTTGCTTTGTGGAAAATTTCGAAAGATGACGAGCCAAGCTGGGAATCACCATGGGGGAATGGTCGACCAGGCTGGCATATCGAATGCTCAGCAATGATTCATGATATTTTTAAAGGAGAAATTGATATACACTGCGGTGGCAATGATTTAATTTTTCCTCATCATGAAAATGAGAGAGCTCAGTCAACATCTGCATTTAATCATGAATTTGTAAAACACTGGGTACATAATGGAATGATAAATTTTTCAGGCAAAAAAATGTCAAAATCAGAGGGAAATTCAAAGTTTCTTAAAGAGTATATTGACAATTATGGCGGCAATATTTTAAGGTACTTTTTTTTAAGGGCAAATTATAGAAAACCTCAAGAATTTTCTGAAACTCTTTTAGAGGAATCAAAAACAACTTTTAATAATATAGAAAGTTTAATTTATGGAATAGAAGCCGACTTAAAAGATAGTAGTCTAGAAAAAATATTTATCGAATCAATGAATGATGATTTAAATACACCCAAATTTCTTGGAGAAATGTTTGAATATATCAACAAAAATAAAAATGGAGACCAGACACAAATAATTAATATGAAATCAACAATTAAGTATTTATTTGAAATCTTAGGTTTTGTTTTTGAAGATAAAGATCAAACAATAGATACAAAATTGCTAGAGACTATATTAAATGAACAAAATATAGAAATCGAAAAAGATGTTAATGTTTCGATTAATAAATACATTGCAATAAGGAATGATTACAGGAATAATAAAGAATTTGCAACAGCTGATTACATGAGAGATAGATTAGATGAAGTTGGAATTGTAATTGAAGACGGGAATGAAAGTGGATGGCGTTGGAAAAATAGTTGAAGGCGTAAACGCATTAGAGGCAGCATTAAATTCTAATAGAGTCAAAAAAGTTATTGTTCTCGATACTAAGCTGAATAAATCAAATAACTTAAATGTTTTAATTGAACGTGTTAAAAAACAAGATATAGAAATTGAAACCATCAAAGATAAAAAATTATGGAAGTTCCATGCCAGGCACAATATTGTTGGAATTTGCGAAGAGAAGAAGATATATGATGAAAAAAATTTTGAAAATATAGTAACTGAAAAAATACTAATTCTTGATCATTTACAAGATACAAATAATTTGGGCGCCGTTGCTAGAAGTGCAGCCGCATTTGATTTTCAAACAATATTTTTGCCAAAAAAAAGATCTGTACAAATCACTGAAAAGACATTTGCAATATCATCAGGAGGAATGGAATATATAAATATTGTTATGTATAACTCTATATTCTCGTTAATTAAAAAAATAAAAAATCTTGGTTATTGGACAATTGGTTTGGATATGAATTCATCAAATCAAATAAATGATTTAGATTTAAACAATCAAAGTGTTGCATTGATTATTGGTTCAGAAGAAACTGGATTAAGTAATGAAATTCAAAAAAAATTAGATTTATTAGTAAACATTTCAATGACAAATAATATGGAATCTTTAAATGCATCCGCTGCAACTGCAATAGCAATGCATGAAATTTTTATAAAAAAATAGATTTATTCAATAATCTCTTTGCTATTATTTTAATGTTCGCCGGAGTAGCTCAGTGGCCAGAGCAGCCGACTTGTAATCGGCAGGTCAGGGGTTCGACTCCCCTCTCCGGCTCCAAGTGACTAATTATCTCAAAACATTTAGAAATATATTTTATTTTGTATTAGCAATCCAAGCTTCTTTGATTTTGTTTGGAATCTTACGCCCTTCAATTATTTATGATTACTTAGATAATTGGCCGCTATCTATATTCCCAATTCTTGTTCTAATTTTTAATAAAATTTATTTTGGTAACGCTAGGTTTGATAATTATATTTTTACATTTTTAATTTTTGTTTATTCAATATTTCCAATGGTTCTATTATCGAATCAAGAAATCTTAACAACAAATACTTACATTTCTGGTTTTAAAAGCGATAATTTTCAAAATGACATTGTTTACAGTCTAAATATCGATATAGATGGATCAATTAATTTAAATTCTTATCAAGGATCAGGTTATATTATTGATATTCAAAATAGACCTGGAAATATTGGATTTCCAGAAGTTATCGAATCAAATATAGGCAATCCAAGACTTATTCAATTTAGAGAAATAGAAACCGATAGGTTGCTCCAAGTAAAAGGCTGGGACTTGCAATTAGGAAATCAGACATTCTGGAATTTAAATATATTGTCATTTGGATCAAATATAAATCTAAATGATACATATCTTATAACGACTGAAATAATTGGTACAGGAGAGATAACTCTTGGAGAGAAGTTAAATTCAGGAGATATTTTTATAAGTGGTAATTTTAATATCTATGTTGATTCAAGTTTACCAATAGCTGTTGTAGGTCAAGCAGAAGTACCAGCAGGATGGATAAATGCTACAATAGGATACTTAAACCAAACAAATGAAAATTACAAATTTAAAGTTATTGTTGAAGAAGGTTCAAATGTGGTTTTTCAAGATGGAGAATAGCTAGGTGTTAGATCAGCTTGGCAATGGATTGTTATTAGGAATAATAATATCCGTAGCTTCAGTTGCTCTTTCGTTGCTTTATGGAGTCACTAGAATTGTAAACTTTGCTCATGGCGAAATAATTGCTTTAGGAGCAATTGCGACTTTATTTTTTTCAAGCCCAGTTGATTATAGAGTTTTATTTCTTGATAAATTTTCACCTTTAGGGTTAGATTTTGTAATATCTTGTTTTCTTGCAATATTGATTTGTGGTTTATTTGGTGGTTTATTAGAAGTATTTTTATTTAAACCTTTACGAAAAAAAGAAGTTGGTAATATTGCTGTCTTGGTTGTTACTATAGGTCTTTCAGTACTAGTAAGACATTTGTACTTACTATTCGCTACTGGTAGAGTACAGAATTTTCCTCTTGAACTACAAAGAAGACAAACCTATCTTTTTTTTGATATGACACCAAGAAATTTACAGGTTCTGATTATTGGAATAGTTGTAATGATTATTGTTGGGCTTCTTTTAACTTATACACGTTTAGGAAAAGCTATGAGAGCGGTAAGAGATTCCGAAGAACTCTCAAGTGTTTCTGGGATAAATTCAGATAATATTATCTTACTTACCTGGGTGTCGTCAAGCATGTTGGCAGGATTAGCAGGAATATTTCAAGCAACCATTAATGACGTTAGGTGGAATATGGGATTTTTAATTTTACTTCTTATCTTTGCTGGAACAGTTCTTGGTGGTATAGGAACTTCTTTTGGTGCAATGGTTGGAGGATTGATGATTGGAATATTAGTACAAGTATCAGTTGGCTTACCTTTTATGGAGGGTCATGCAGAAGCTAAAAATGCAGTTGCACTTGGAATAATGATTTTAATTTTATTATTTAGGCCCCAAGGAATATTTGGAAAAAAAGAAAGAATTTCATGATTATAGAGAGAATCTCTACAAGATTTATTTTTGCTTTATTAGTAACTGTATTTTCAATTTATTTAGTATTTGTACTAAATCCTGATGGAGCACCAAGAATTCTTTTAAATTTAATAACATTTGCCGGGATCTATGGGTTAAGTGCAATTGGATTAAATATTCATTTTGGTTGGACAGGACTTTTAAATTTTGGACATGCTTCATTTATGGGGGTTGGAGCTTATGTTACATTACTTTTGATGCCCCACGCAGCTGGTAGAGAAGGAGTAGTTATTACAACAGGATTACCTTTTATAGCAGCATTAATGTTAGGAATCATAGCTGCAGCCTTGTTTGGATTTTTATTAGGGCTTCCTGCAATAAGATTAAGAGGTGATTATTTAGCAATTGTTACAATTGCTGCTGCTGAAATATTTAGACTCCTTGTCAGAGACTTAGAATCAATAACTGGAGGAGTTTACGGCATAATCAATTACACGGAGAATTTTCAAAAATATAGACCAAGTTTTATTGACGATTTATCTGATAAATTAGGTTTCTCTCCTTCTCAGGCTTGGGTTTGCTTAGCCGCTTGGTTTTCAATACTAATTACGGTTTTATTTTTAAAACGCCTAAGTAAATCACCCTGGGGTCGTGCACTAAGAGCGGTGAGAGAGGACGAAGATGCTGTAAGAGCTATGGGTAAAAACGCTGTATGGCTTAAACTACAAAGTTTTATGCTTGGTGCAGGTATTGCAGGTTTATCAGGAGTTCTCTTAGCCTTTAATTATGGTTCACTTGAATCAACAGTTTTTGTACCTTTATTAACTTTTTACGTATGGGCAATAATGATACTAGGAGGAGTTGGAACAATTACAGGACCAATTTTCGGTTCAATAATTTTTTGGGTAATAATTTCTGAGACTGATCGTTTGGCATACATCTTGTTTGAAAACGCAAATGGCCAACAATTAGCTGGAGTGAGGTTTTTGTTGGTAGGGGTTTTAATTATGTTTTTGATGATATTTAAACCAAGTGGGCTATTAGGAAAGAAAGAAGAGTTACTTTTAGATGTTAAATGATATAATTTCCGTAAAAAACCTGCAAAAATCTTTTGGAGGTCTTAAAGCTGTCGATGTTAATAAGCTAACCTTTATGGAAGGACAACTTACTTCAATTATTGGACCAAATGGAGCAGGTAAAACTACTTTTTTTGATCTAATTTCAGGTTTTCAAAATGCAGATAGTGGTGAAATTTTTTTGAACGAAAAAAACATATCAAATTACCAACCTTATAAGATTGCAAGAATGGGAATGGTAAGAACTTTTCAATTAACAAAAGTTTTTGACAGAATGACAGTTATGGAAAATTTACTTTTCTCTGGGTCTGATATAAATAATGATTCTTTTTTAAATTCAATTATTAAATTGAATTCACAGAAATTATATGAAAATAATCTTAAAGAAAAAGCAAAAGACATTATGAACGATTTGAACATTGATCATATGGCTAATTCTTATGCACGAGAGCTTTCTGGTGGACAGAAAAAATTATTAGAGCTAGCAAGAGCAATAATAAATAATCCTGAAATTTTGCTTTTAGACGAACCTTTAGCTGGAGTTAATCCAAAATTAGCTGAAGATATTTTGGCACTTATTAAAAAGCTGTCTGATAATGGAATTACAATAATAATGGTTGAACACAATATTGAAGCAGTAATGAAGATTTCTGAAAGGATTGTTGTTCTAGCGGAAGGATCTTTGATTGCTGATGGCAATCCTAATCAAATTAGAAATGATAAAAATGTAATAGAAGCTTATTTAGGAAAAGCTGATGAATAAAGCAATTTTAGAATGTAACGGTATTGCAGCAGGTTATGTTAAAGATTTGAATATTTTAGAAGGAGTCGATCTTGTAATCAATGAAGGTGAAATCGTATCAATTATAGGACCAAATGGGGCAGGAAAATCAACTTTACTTAAAGCAATAATGAGTTTAATCAAAGTAGCAGCCGGCAGAATTTATTTAAATGGAGCTGAAAAAACTGGTTTATTGACACACAAAATTGTAATGGAAGGTTTAGGCTATGTTCCACAAGTCGCAAATGTATTTCCATCATTGACGATTGAGGAAAATTTAGAAATTGGATCCTGGAGTATAAAAGATAAGAAAGATTCAATAAAAAAAATATACTCTGATTTTCCAATGCTATCAGATAGAAAAAAAGATAAAGCTGGAAATTTGTCAGGAGGTCAACGTCAAATACTTGCTCTAGCAAGAGCTTTAATAACGTCACCAAACCTTTTATTACTTGATGAACCTTCAGCAGGTTTATCTCCTGTAGCCATTAATGATGTATTTACTTCAATAAAAGCAATTAATGAATCCGGAGTCTCAATATTATTAGTTGAGCAAAATGCAAAAAGAGCTCTTTCATTTAGTGATAGAGGTTATGTTTTGGACCAGGGGCGTAATGCGTATCAAGGTAGTGGAGAAGAGTTGTTAAACGATCCAAGAGTTGTAGATTTATATTTAGGAAAATTATAAAAAAAGGCCTGATTCCTCAGGCCTTTTTTTGAATCTAATTAAAGATTATGAACCGAAGTCTACTGATTTAAGAACAGGGTTAGTATCACCCTCTGTTGTCCAAATATCATATGTAGCAGCAGTTGGGTCACCAGCTTGATTTAATTCAATCTCACCAGAAGCTCCAACATAGTCTACGTCAACACCGTCAGCAGCAAGTGCTATACAGCTAACTCCAATACATTTTTCTCCACCAGATGATGCTTCAACTAGTCCTGAAGCTATCTCAGGTCCAGTAACACCATTCGCAGCAGCTGATATCGCCATTAACATGACAGCATCATATGCTTGTGGAGCAAAAATAAATGTTGGTGATCCATCAGCACTTACTCCAGCATAAGCAGCTTCAAAAGCATTTTTTGCTTCTCCAGCTGCAGAACCAGGTGCAGTACCTTTGAATCCATCAAGTGCGGTACCAAGTCCACACAATGATGCAAGACCAGCATCTTTCACACCATCAGTCATATACCAAGGTGTATCCAATAATCCTTGCTCGAAAGCAGGTTGCAATACTCCACAACCAGTTTCTGGGAATAAAATTCCAACAATTGCATCTGAATCACCTTTACCAACAGCTGTTACTTCAGCAGTAAATTCTGTTGCATCAGGAGCGTGATAAACAATTGTTTTAACTGTTCCTCCTGCAGCTTCAAATGCAGCAGCAGTAGCTTCTGCTAGACCTCTACCATAAGCATCTGCTCTTGAAATTATTGAAACTGAACCTACACCATCTTCAATAAGTAATGATGCTAACACATCACCTTGTAAAAGATCGGAAGGCGCAGTTCTTGCATAAAATCCTTTTTTATCCATTTTGGTAAATTGAGGACTTGTATTTGATGGAGAGACCATAACAACCTCCGCAGCAATTGCAGTGTCAAGAATTGCCAATGAGGTACCGCTACATGCGGCTCCCATTACACCTTGAGCACCTTGAGCAATTACATCATTCAAGCTTGTAAGAGCTACAGCTCCATCACAACCACTATCACCCTCTATGAGAACGACTGGTTGTCCATTAATACCGCCAGCAGCATTGATTTGCTCAACAGCAAGAGCAGCACCTAGTGCAATACCAGGTCCTAATGATGCCAAGTCACCGGATAATGGCATTAATGATGCCAATACCAATGGATCAGAAGAAACTTCTTCGATAACTTCTTCTACTTCCTCAATAACTTCCGCAGCATCATCGCTACCACCACAGGCAGCAGCAACTAGTGCTAAAATCGCAATCAAAGCCAAAGCTTTGCGATT